>Ga0208407_1000805_pt1 | contig 14630 bp, 25 predicted proteins | sample ETNtaG_9_FD_185775 | JGI IMG/M metagenome (GOLD analysis project Ga0208407, IMG submission 185775) | Marine microbial and viral communities from oxygen minimum zone, Eastern Pacific Ocean - ETNP201406SV69 (SPAdes) (version 2) | ecosystem: Environmental > Aquatic > Marine > Oceanic ...
TGGCACTTAACGGTGGTACAGTAAAAGATAGAGGTACTAATACTAACTCTACAATTACTAACTCATCTTCTATAGGTACAGCGGCTGGTTCTTTAACAGTTGTAGCTTAATAAACAATTTTGAATAAGCTTATATTATAATACTAGTAAAATAATAAGGAGAAATAACATGGCAACAGTAAACACAATAACTATTGACAGTGATGGAGATTTCAACAGAGCTGCTGGCGGTACTATAACTGCTTCAGTGGTAATGAGTGAAGACGTAAAAGTATCAGGTACACCTGTACTTAATCTAACTAATGACAATGCTGGTCCAGGCGATGGCAGAGTACAGTGGTTAGAAATGTCAGGTCATTCTGGCGACACTATGACTTTTTCATACACTCTAGGTGCAGATGATAAAAAATCTGGCCAAGATGACGATTCAATATCAATAGGTGCTAATGCGTTAGCATTAAACGGTGGAACGATTAAAAACGAAAACACTGGTGATGACGCTACTATAACTCACCCAGCAATGGCTGGTACAGTTAAAGTATATACACCTGCTTAATATTATAACAATATTTTATAGGGGTCCTAAAAAACCCCTATATAATAATAACAATTGATGTAGTCAAATGGCTACAGTAGCATTCCCGAAAGGGTTTAAGGAGAAACAATGGCAGACAAAAAAGTAACACAATTAACAGACCTAGGTAACGCCCTAGATACAGCAGATTTATTTCATATAATTGATGACCCTAGTGGTACACCTATTAATAAAAAGATTTCGGCTGAGGATGTATTCAACAATATTCCAAGTTGGATTGCATTAAAACAAACAGCACAAACAATAACAGCAAGTGGTTCAACTCAAGCGGCGAACTTAACAACAGCTGTGACTTTGGTTGACGCTACTTCAAACACAGCACCTACAACATTAGCAGCTGCTTCAACAGATGGACAAATTAAAACAATTTTAAATTCGTCTACTGGTGGAACAAATGCAGTGACAATTACACCATCAAACTTTAAACAAGGTACAACGGTTACACTAAACGCTCCAGGTGAGTCAGTGACTATGATGTACAAGTCAAGTTTTTGGTACATAATTTCAGGAGAAGGTCACGTAGTAGCTTAATATATAATTAATAGGAGAATATTATGGTAATTGATGAAAAAATATTACAAGAGGAAAAAGAATTATTAACTAAAGAATTTAATGATTTGGCCTCTAAAATAAAACAAGTTGAATTGAATGTTGGTACTATGAAAGCAAATTTAAATGCAATCAATGGTGCTATACAACAAACAGACAAACTTTTGATAAAGGTAAAAACAAATGAAGAAATTTAAATCGTTTATAAAAGAAGAAGATTTAAAGGATTTTGAGGAAGATGTTTTAGCAGATAAGAAACCTGCTGAAACACCAACCGAAGATAACGAAAAAAAGGAAACAAAAAATGAAGACATTTAAGAAGTACTTAAACGAACATGTGGGTGTCGGTACTCCAGAGGTAAACTCTGTAGAAGATGGTAGTATTGGTGTTCATAATATACACGATCCAGAAGTATTAAAAAGAGTTAATGCTTTTGTAGGATCAATAGGTGAAAGAGAATACATTAAACCTGGTTTCGCTCTTGACGAATTACGTACTAAGCTATCTCAAATAGGATTAGAAGTTAGTCCTTGTACAATGGATGGCGACAGTGGTACAGTCACAGCAGAGGTTAATGCTCACGGAGGAAGATTTGGTAAGGACGTAGATGGTTCTGATATTAATGATGATGGTATATCTCACAGAAAAGAGGGTGGCCTTAAATTAGAGGTTAAGTACGAAACATTAAAAACAGGAACATCAAAAGTCTACGCTAAATTAGTGTAGTCAATGTTCAAAGAAATAACCAAAGATAACTGGTTACTTTTTGCACAGCATAATTATGATAATCCTACTCTAGAAAACGAGAAGGAATTCTATGAAGATATTAAAAGAATAAGATATCTAAAAAGGTTATTTCGTAAGTATACTGTAACAGGTAAACTAAAGGTAAGACTAGTAGTTAATCACTTAATAGTTTTACAAAATGTATTTGGAGTTGAGGCTGCAATAACATTATTATTATTTAAGATTGATGGAAAGTATTGGGGTATATTAAAATCTCTTTTAGAGTACCTAGAATATTTGTATCCACATGAATTAAATAATATTAAAGGTGATCCTGTAATAGAACAAATGTTAAAGGAACTATAATGAGCAGAGGAGTAGATTTATTAATAACGTATAGAGTTGTCAAGATGTTAGCAACTCCATTTAAAAAGCATGACGCTTTTAAACACGGTATAATAGATGAAAAGGGTAACGTATTAAGAAAATATAAAACTATCGCAAGCCCTATAGAAAAGAGATCATACACATTACTTCATAGATTTGTATTCAACCTAAAAAGAATACTTGCCAGAGTAGGAATTAAAGGAGCATTAGGTTCTTTTGCAGTTGCGGCTGCCCTTTTATTTAAAGAAAATAAAGAGGCTAAAAAACACCAATTGGTAATAGAAGCCGCTGTTATCACATACCTTAAACAGATAAATCAATACGATACCATGATATCGGAAGACATAAATATACCAGACATACAAGAGACGCCAATTATGAATTGTTTTGGTGTTGATGTATTTGAACAAAACGGAGAACTAATAAGCGAGTACGATTATGACCAAAAATTATAAAAAAATGATGGACGAAATCATTAATAAGATGGATGAATCCACACAAATGGGTTTCGCTGTTAAATTTGCCGCTAAAAAAGATGGTGAAATTATGACAGCATGGTATAGAGACCGAGCTGACGCTGTAAAAGCATTAGCTTTGTTAAAGAAAAAAGGACTTAACGGTATTATATCAAAACAGGCAATTGACGAAGCAACACCTGACCCTACTCAATTTGGTCCTGATAAAGTTGCAAGAGCAATGAAAATTGCTGTAAAGAGTGATGGTAATTATACTGGTGCAGTAAAAGAAATAGAAAAAATTGCTAAAGATTTATCTAAAGTATCTACTATTGCAAGAGCTTTAAAAACAGCAAACGAACAATTAGAAGAAATTAATGAAGGATATGAAGGAACTATTTTAGCATACTTAAAGAAATATGTTAATAACGCTCACTTTAAAATGAGAAAATTAATAGTTAGAAAAGGTGCCGAAGGTGTTGTGAAGACTGCTTTACAAAGAGGTGTTGCAGATAGAGCAAGTTTAATTTACACATATGAATTACCACCAATAGTTGGTGTAAACGAAGACGCTCCAGCAAATGCTACTGGTACGGCCGTTGCAGGAACAGGTGATGACAATACTGTTCATACAAAGAAATCAGAATTAGAGAAAATGGGTAGACGAGACCCTTTAATGTTTGCTAAACCAAAAACATTTAAAGAAAAAATTAAAGAAAGTGATGACAACAATAACGTTGTATTAAAAGGTGTGTTAGATAAGATTGATACTATAGAAGTTAAGATAGATGAAATGACACAACCTGAAACAGAAATCACTATAGAAGAAAAGAAAGAGTATAAAACTTTTAGAGATAAGTACAATGCTTAAAAATTTATTATCATTTAAAGAATATTTTACAGGTCAACTCAACGCAGAGAAAAAGAAATCAAAAAAAGTAAAAAAAGAATATGCTAACGCTACTATGGCCGGTCAAAGAGGACCAGGTCTAGGGAATTTTAGACCAATTGCTAGTTTAAAAAAATCTGAAGGCACAGCATTACATTCATACCTAGTATCACAAGGTATATTAAAAAAATAAGGAGAACAATGGAACATTTAGATTTAATAATACAGCTAGCAACAAAATTCTGGATGTGGACTGTATTGATATCACTAATTTTAATTGGTGCAATTATCAACTGGTCAGACAGAATACATTTAAAAGGCAGAGATAGAAGATTCAAATATGATGAAATGCCACATATGAAACCTATATTAATACCAACTAAATCAAAAGGTTTTTGGGGTGGTATATTACTATGGTTATTATCAGTAAGAACATGGCAACTAGCAAAAGATTTTAAATACGAACTAGACGGAACAAAGTATGTTATACCGGAAGGTTTTATATTTGATGGTGCAAGTGTACCAAAATTTTTAGCCTCGTTTTTATCTCCAGTAGGTGTTTTACTTATTGGTGGTCTAGTACATGATTATGCCTACAAGTATACTGCTTTAAGACAGCAAGGTACTAGTAAAGGTGCAATAACAATATTAGGCAAAGCAGAAGCAGATAGAATATTCAGAGACATTAATATAGAGGTTAACGGATTTCATCTACTAAACTATTTAACTTATTGGGTATTAAGAGGTTTTGGTTTTGTAGCATGGAATAAACACCGAAAGGTGAACGCTAAAATAAAGTAAGGAGACGAAATGGGAAAATTTCAAGACTTTAAAAATAGCACTATAAAAAAAAGGAGAAAACATATGGAATGGTTAAAAGGAAGAATGAAGGAACTATCATCACTACATGGTGGCGCCTTAATAGCAATAGGATTAGTAGTCTTATTTGCAGGTCCATTTGCTAAAATGGCAGCTTGGGCTGCTATCGCATACGGAGCTTGGGCAATTTGGAAGAAAGACTGATAGTTAATCTACACCATGGGATTTAGATTATTTTTTATAGGCATTATTTTAAGCGCCCTTTTGGGCGCTGGTGCCTATGTAATGAAGCTCCAAAAAGATAACGTTATATTAAAAGAGAACGCTATCAAAATGGAATCAGCAATAGCTGATCAAAAGAATTTAATTGAAAATCAGAAAAAAGATTTTCAAGAAATATTAGACGCTAATAATAAGATGAACGAGTTGGTTAGTGTTCTAAAAAAAGACCTTGACGAATTAGATAAGAGGTTTAATAAAAAGAATAGAGACGTAGGTAAATTAGCAATTGCTAAAACGAAATCTATTGAACGAATAACAAACGGTGCGTCAGCTCTTGCTACAAGATGTATAGAGATTGCAAGTGGATCGCCACTAACTGAAAGTGAATTGAATGCTACAAAGAAGTCAGAAATTAATACTGAATGTCCTAGTATTGCTAATCCTAATTACGTCCCTTACTAGTTGTAGTGGAGTAAAGAAGTTAAGCATATTTAAACAAGAAGTACCAAGGGAAAAACTCAATCTGAGCACTCCCACACCACTTGAATTGGAAAATTTAAAGTGGATCATCATCACTTCAGAAAACGCAGATGAAGTCTTTAAAAAGCTAGAGGAAAAAGGTATTGATCCTGTACTATGGGGTCTTACTGATAAGGACTTTGAATTACTTGCTAAGAATTTCGCACAAATACGTAACCAGCTAATGCATACCAATAAATTATTGGATAAATACAAAGAGTATTACGAACCAAAAGAAGACAAAAAGGAGACAAAATAATGGCGTGGGTAGATGTACCAGGATCAAATAGTATTTGGGAATACGATAACGGAGCTACAGTGTCCGATACATATAAAAACTCAGCTGACGGTGCTAACTCAACTATATCTGGTGGTATAAGAACATACACAAAACCAGGTACAAGTGATACAGTAAAGGTTTATATTAAGACTAGAAAGAAAGGCACAACAGTAGAACGTGGCGAACTTTCTAAAACTTATTATGACGCACAATAAAGGAGAAAATGAGTAAGAATAAATTAGAAATATCAAGTGAATCAGCTGTAAGCATGCCGATGAAAAACCTAATTGCCATAGTCGGAGCCGTGGCAATGGGAGTGTGGGCTTATTTCGGAGTAATTGAGCGGTTGAACAAATTGGAAACGAATACAACTTTATTAGAAAAAGATTTGACACAGGCTGAAAGTGCTTTAACAGCCGATATAGAAAAGAATAACGAATTTAGGATCAAATGGCCACGTGGAGATTTAGGATCACCACCTGCCGATTCCGAGCAATTTATGTTAATAGAATTTTTAAGTGGTCAGGTGGAGCAAATCCAAAAAGATTTACAAAACATGATGAATAATGCCGTGAACATTGAGAGATTGCAAAAAGATATGGAAAAGGTTTTGGCTGACGTTGAGAAATTAAAGGACAAAATTAGATCCGTTAAGGTAGAAAACGGACATAAAATAGGAGAATAAGATATGGATGCCGCTACACTAGTTACCATTATTACTATGTTCATTGTAACCGATACATCATCATCATTTGTTAAGTATGATGGATTAGGTGCTTGCTTGAAAGATAAAAGAGCAATAGAAAAATTAAAAGATGGCCGTAGAGTTATTTGTGGTCCATCAATGGCGGAAGTAGACGCCGACGGAAACATTATAAGTATTAAAAACAAAATGCCTGACCAATCTGGTAGTTTAAAACTAGGTGGTACAGCAAAGTCTTTATCTGAAAAGAAAAAGGAGAAGAAGACTAAAGTATTAACACAATAAGGATAAATTATGAAATTGAATTTAAAAAAGAATGTTCAGAATATAGTTGGTGTTGTAATGTTAGTTGCTGTATTATTAGCAGTAGCATTTACTAGTCACAGTAATAAAGGACAAGAGGTAGAAGTTAAAAAAGAAATAGGTTTACTTCAAACAGTAAAAGAAAGAGGTTATGTTATATGTGGAGTTAATGCTGGTTTACCAGGTTTCTCTGCTCAAGATGAAGATACAGGAGTTTGGAGTGGGTTAGATGTTGATTTCTGTAAAGCAGTATCAGCTGCTATATTTGGAGACGAAACTAAAGTAGAATTTGTTGGACTAAATGCTAGTCAAAGATTTCCAACATTAGCGTCTGGCAATATAGATTTACTTGCTAGAAATACTACTTGGACAATTAGTCGTGATGTTAACTTGATGTTTGAATTTGCAGGAGTTAACTACTATGACGGTCAAGGTTTTTTAATACCAACAGAATTAGGCATTAAGAGTGCCAAAAATTTAGACGGTGCGTTTGTTTGTATTACAAAAGATACAACGTCTGAATTAAACTTAAACGATTACTTTGCCGAAAACAATATGACATATAAACCAATATATGTTGAGGGTAATAAAATGGCAAAAGCAAAACTATTTGGTGGTGAGTGTGATGTATTCACAACAGACGCCTCTGGTTTAGCAAGTGCTAGATCAGGTGCTGAAGACCCTAGTAAATGGATGGTATTACCAGAAATTATATCTAAAGAACCATTAGGTCCAGCAGTAAGACAAGGCGACCAAGAGTGGGAAGATGTAGTTAGATGGACACACTTTATAATGGTTAATGCTGAAGAAGCAGGTATCACTTCCGAAAATGTGGATATGATGTTAACTGCTAAATCAAAAGAGATTAAAAGAATATTGGGCGTAGAAGGATATGTTGGTCCAATGTTGGGATTAGGTATGAAATTCGGATATAATATAATAAAACTTGTTGGTAACTACGGTGAATCATACGAAAGAAATGTAGGACCAAATACTCCTCTAGCATTAGAGAGAGGATTAAATAAACTTTGGAAAGACGGTGGCGTTATGTACGTACCACCAATTAGATAGGGAGAGATATGTTTAAATTATTTCATAACACGTGGGAAAAGTGGGCAATATTAATTTGTCTTGCTGTGTTATTGTTAGTTGGTTTCAAAGCAGCCAAAGCAGATTGTACTGGTTGTGGAGATGACGGACATCAACAATGTCCTTTAGAAGGTGCTGAACACACACACGATAAACCAGAAGTAGTGTTTGCTGTATGTGTATTTTCAGATGGTCAATTAATAGACCATAAAGGTGCTGACAACATGAGCGATTGTTTAAAGACTAAAAGAGAAGTTGAAAAGGCTTGGAGAAATAGAGCAGATGAAACAGACAGCGTAGAGATTAATGGTATCACGTATCAAATACATGGTGACTCATTAAACTTTATGTGTGATTTAGTTGACGCAAATGTACATCACTATGAAGATGGCTCTTGGGAAATTGTTAAGATACTAGGAAAACACAAAAAGGAAGAATAATGTTATACATACTAGGTTTTATCCTAATATGTATATATTTGAATTATAAAATAAACAAGTTTGCTGATAAGATTAATCCATATTATTGGCATAAATAAAAGTGAGGTAATATAATGGCTAAATTAGGTGATAAAACTGATTTCAGTTATAGAGTAAAGAGAGTAACCAAAGTCGTAGACGGTGATACAATAGATGTAATACTGGATATGGGTTTCAATATTCTATTTGCACAAAGAGTTAGATTGTTTGGTATAGATACACCAGAATCTAGAACAAGAGATTTAGTTGAGAAGAAATTCGGATTAAAATCTAAAAAATTCTTACAAGAACAATTAAAAAAAGCAACAAAGATTACAATCAAAACATACAGAGGTGATGAGACCGGTAAGTTTGGTAGAATACTAGGCGATGTATGGTGTGATGGTAAATCTGTTAACCAATTAATGTGTAAAGTAGGTCATGCTGTAGCTTACTATGGTCAAAACAAAAAACTTGTTGAGAACGCACATTTAAAGAATAGAAAAAGAGTGAGGTAAATTATGAGTGATAAAGATAACATTGAACATACTACAACAGATGAACATGATAAGACATATGAGAACGAAAGTACAAGAGATTATTCTCCAATGGTGCAAATCTCAATTAAAGAATACGATAAATTAAAAGAACAAAATAAATATATTACAGACCCTACTTTAATCGGTATGATAGATAAGTTGGAGTTTTTTGTAAAAGAATTAAGAAAACATATAGTCAGAAAATTATAAATAGATGTACAATAATATGAGGATAAAAAACTATGGAGATCGCCAGGATGAATTACTATTTTACAGGAATATTAATTATTCTAATGGTACTACTTGCCTTTTTGGGAGGACCTCCAGGGTATTGAAATAATATGGATTCAGAAGCAGTATTAATGATTAGTAGATTATGGCCAATATTTGTGGCATTTATTTTACTAATAGTAACCTTAGCACAAGCACATTATAGAATAAAAGTATTGGAAGAAAAGGTAAAAGTAGCCTTTGAACTAATAAACAAACTCACTAGTAAATAAACCTTATTTCCTTTAACATTTAAACATATATTTTTAACAGATTTAGAGCTCTGTTATTATAAATATTGATATAAATCAAGAGGGAAAATGAAAAATCTAACAACAATTTTAATAGCATTAATCTTATGTTCTCCAATAGCTGCGTCAGAATTGACGTTTAAGTTTGGTAGTCCATCGTTTTCTGGTAACGGAAAATCATCACACTATCTAACGATAGAGAACATAGAGAAAACTAGAAAAGACGCTATCAAAGCACAAGAAAAAGCTGACGCTGATAAAGTAATAGCAGACGCTAAGAACACAGCGATTGCAAAATTCAAAGCAAATGTAGAGGCAAGATTCTATACAGCACTTGCGAAACAAATTACAGACAACGTATTCGGTTCAGATGGTTTACAACAAGACTCTGGTACATTTACATCACCAATTGGTGGTGAAGTGGTTACTTGGACAACACCATCAGGTACAGGTAATGTAGTGGTTACGGTTACTGAAACAGACGGTTCAGTTACAACATTTACAATGCCTAAAGAGGACAATTCGTAATGTTAAGATTATTATCAATCTTCTTACTATCATTATTATTGGTAGGTTGTGCTTCAAATAAGGCAAAGTTTGATGTTAGAAAACAAACAGTTGCTTACAAAGACTTAACAACAATTAAAGCACCAGCAGGTGATCCTATTATAATTGCTGTTTATGATTTTTTAGATATGACAGGTCAAAAGAAACCAGGTGGTAACTTTGCCTCAATGAGTACAGCAGTGACTCAAGGATCATATCAGTTATTAATTAAAGCTTTACAAGACGCAGGTAACGGCGAATGGTTTAGAGTTGTAGAGAGAACAAGTTTACCAAGTCTATTACAAGAAAGAAAACTAATTAGGTCTACAAGACAACAAGTAAATGGTGAGGGTGCAGAACCATTACCACCATTATTATTTGCAGGCGCTTATATCACAGGTGGTATAGTGGGTTATGATAGTGATATTAAATCTGGTGGATTAGGTGCAAGAGTATTAGGTATTCAAGCTAACAGACAATACAGACAAGATATTGTCACAATTATATTAAGATTAGTTAACGTACAAACTGGTGAAGTAGTTATTACAACTACTATAGAAAAGACTATAGTTTCAACATCGGTTGGCAGTGACGTATTTAAATATTTTGATACAGATACAATGTTAGTAGAGATTGAAGCTGGCTATGCGAGAAACGAACCAGTGACTTTTGCAATAAGAAAAGCAATAGAAAAAGGCGTAGTAGAATTAATACATTCAGGTATACAAAAAGATTTATGGGCGTTTGAGGTAGAGGAAGTTTCTGTACCAGAAATTAAAGACTATATTGGAGACGATGGTCTTAATACAGCAGAAAATGGTATACATGTAGACATGGGTGAAGTCAAAGAAGAAAAGACTTACGAAGATTATTTAAAAGAAAAAGAACTAAAGAAGGAGAATGCTGATGAAACAGATAATGATAGCGATAGTGATTCTTCTAGCGACACTAACTAATAGTTTCGCAGGTAATTCCGTATATATTCAACAAGACAATCAAGATTCAGACGGCTCTATCTTTATAAAACAAGATGGTACTGGTAATACCTTTGGTTATTCAACATCATATCCATTTAAAATAGATGGAGAGAATATCACAATCATAATTAATCAAATTGGTAATAACAATAAAACAGATAATACTTATCACTTAACCTTTATGGGTGAAGATATGACTTTAGATTACAATGCTAAAGGTGATGGTAATAAATTAAGACTAGACATAGATGATACAGACGCAAGAGGTCACTGGTATGACTTTGATATTACAGGTAACTCAAACATAGTAGATTTTGATACTTGGACTGCTGATGATGTAGCAAAGACCAATGTTGATTTAGATATTACAGGTGATTCAAATACATTTTGGGTAAGAAGTAGAGGCGACCAACACTTTTGGTATGTTCTTATGTCAGGTGACTCAAACAATGTACAGATATATACTCCTGCTGACTCACAAGGTTTCAATACAAACTCCAATAAGTCTATTGGTCCTAACACAACATCACACGGACAATTTGCAGATAGCTCAGGTAGTGAGGGTGCAAGTGCCGACATTTATATAATTGGTGATTCAAATACACTACACACTTCAACATATGGTACAGGCAACTATCAACTACACGACATTATAGGTTCATCAAACCTTTTAGATATACACTCTAGTTATACTGGTGTTGATACTGACCCATATGGAGATACTATGTTGATATTAGGTGATAGTAATTATTTAAGGACTTATATATCAGGTAATAGTAATACAATTAGATTACATATGGCAGGTGGAAACAATACTGCTAGAATTTATCTCTACACAAGCAACGCAGTTGTAAACTTTGACCAATCAGGCGGAAGTAATACGGCTGACATTAATGTATCAGGTGATTCAATTTATGATTACACTTTAAACTTTGCTCAAGACGGTTCAGATACTTGTAATTATTCTTACAACAGAAACAATCAAACAGCAGATGTCACGGCTACGGTTAATAATGGATGTTAAGTATGAAGAAGTTATTATTTTTAGTATCCTTTCTGGTACTTTTCTGTACTAGTACAATTTCACAAATAACAAGTCCAAAAGTTGGCGAAATCATAGGCCAAATGGGTACTACTTGGAATGAGCGTGACGGTGAAACTCAAAATACCGGAATGGGTTATGAGTTGCAGATGAACGATTTCTTACAAACAGGTGAAGATGGTGGTATGATTATTCACTACCTTGATGATACTAAATTTACAATGGGACCAAATACAGAGTTAACAATTGATGAATTTGCTTTTGATACATCGGTTGTACCAATTGAATTAGCTATGAACGTATCAGTAAACGTTGGTACATTTACATATGAATCAGGTCAAGTATCTAATTTAGGTGGAGAGGTTAATATTAATGCTGGTAATGCCTCAATTACAGTACAAGGTACGGCATTTTCAGGTACGGTAACAACTTCAGGTCAAACAACAATTACTTTATTACCAGATAGTAATGGTAATGTAGGTCAGGTAACAGTATCCAATGACGCAGGTAGTCAGACAATTACAAATGCATACAACTCCGTAACCGTTGTATCAAATGATTTAGCACCAACACCTCCAAAAATAGAAACTAATAAACAAAACATCATTGAGTTAAATGAATTTGAAGAAGAAATAAAAGATGAATCACAAAAGACTTTTGGTGACGCAGATAAGAAAACTGAAATGTCTAAAGATGAACAAGAAGCTCAGAGTATGGAAGAGGCAATCATTAATGAAGAAGCAAATGTAGTAGAAGATAATAATACAATTGTTGCTACAGATATGTCAACTAGTGAAGGAGATTCCATAATTGAAATGGAATCTAAAGAAGAAAAAGGATTAGACGCAACAGCTATTGAGTCAGAGGTTGATACATCTTACTATGATGAATGGGAAGATGATTTAAAAGATTGGGGTTATATAGATGAAGATAACCAGATTTCAGTATGGGATGCCGAGGGTGAGAAAACTATGGATTGGGATGACGCAAAGAGTATGTATGCAGAAATGGATCAAGCATACTTTGACGCTATAGGTTGTTCAGATTGTACATGGGATACTATTAATTGGGACGATGTAAATTGGGATGATGTAGATTGGGATGCTTATGACGAGGCATATAACGAAACACTAGAGAAATATGGTTTAACTTCTTGGAATGCTGAAGTAGAAGACGTTGATGTTGTTAAAGAAACCGAAGAAGAAACACAAGTAGAAGTAGTTGAGGGTTATACATGGGAAGATTTTGCAATGGACGATGACTACTATAATAATACCGAATACAAAAACGCAGGTGGTCCTCCAACATTAACAGTACAAAACTATTGTGAGTACAATGGTTACGAAGACTATTGGTGCAACCAAGACTATGTTGATTACTTAAACGATTGGTATAAAGATGATTGGACTTTAAAGGTAACCAATGATAGTTGGACTAAAGAATCTAAAAAGATATTTGGTAAACTATATGGTTGGTGTGGATCATGGCCAAACTATAAGATGTGTGATGACCAACCTAAACCTTGGAAGATGAAAGACTTAAAGAAAAAGTATATAACAGATTGGGAGTGGGCAGATTATGATACATATTGGGACGCATTATACGATTGGTGGTACACAGGCTACGATTACAATAATGAAGATGACCAAAATAATTGGGAAGATGAATATGCTTTTGAAGATGACTTTGACCAAGACGCAGAATTAGAAATACTATTAGCAAGTTATGATGAAGAACAATGCTTAAAATATGGTTACTATTGGGACAATGCTAATCAATCTTGTGGTACAGAATGGGTTGATAATGAAGGAAATGAAACAGAGGTAACTGCTAGTGGTGAAACATTAAACTATACTACTGGAGATGTAACCCAAACTTTAACTACAACAGATGGTGTCACAGGTGCTACTTCATCAACAACTGGTACAGGTAGAGTATCAACATTAGACAATGACCATGACGCAACAGCAAGTACAAGTGGAGATTACACTATCTTAAATAGATACAATGATAATCATAGAGCATACATCAAAACAGAAACAAGTAAAGAAGCAGACATACAAATATTACAAGACAAAGAGGCACAACACCTTGATGTAGGTAATAGTACAAGTCAAAACGAAATCACTATTATACAGACAGACTAAATATTAACATGACTAAATTTACTTCCATATGGGCAGTAATAGTAAGTGTATTAATACTATTAGGATTAAAGTTATATAATCCAGTACCTTTACAAACTCTACAGTTAAAAACCTTTGATCTATATCAAAAATTAGGTGACAATTATCAATCTAAAAGTTTGGTGTTATTAGACATATCAAATAAAGCATTAGAGAAACAAGGTCAGTGGCCATGGAAGAGAGACATACTAGGTCGTACTATTATCAATGCATATAAAAATGGTGCAGCTCTAGTATTTCTGAACGTAGTATTTGTTCACAAAGATAGGCTAGGTGGTGATGAAATGTTTTTGAAGATGATCTCAAAGTATCCAGTTATTCTAACTGAAACAAACACAGCAAAGAACTTAAAGAGTATAGAAAGGAAATCTCTAGCTATCGCTAACGTGGAAGTGAAAGTGGGTGTTGATTCTGTTATACGAAAATTATCCTTGGATAATTCCGTGCCTGGAAAGATTTTAGAGATAATTAAGTTTCCAATACCTGACCAAGATGATATATGGATTGATTTTAGACATAGAATACCTAGAGTAGATTATACAGATAAAGATTGGTCATCTATGAAAGGTAAGATTGTATTCATAGGTGCAACTTTTGATGGTTCAACATTTGTATTAACACCTAATGGTCTAAAGAACACACACGAGATAATGGCTTTATCTACAGAAACATTATTGTCTGGTAAGTTTATTAGTAGGCCTGATTGGGCGCCTATGGCAGAATGGATTGTTTTAATAATAGCATTAGGTTTCTTTTTAATAGTTTTACCTAGAGTTGGCTTATTTTGGTCAGCCGCAATTTTAGTCGGTTTTTATTTTGATTTAA
>Ga0208407_1000808_pt1 | contig 14605 bp, 17 predicted proteins | sample ETNtaG_9_FD_185775 | JGI IMG/M metagenome (GOLD analysis project Ga0208407, IMG submission 185775) | Marine microbial and viral communities from oxygen minimum zone, Eastern Pacific Ocean - ETNP201406SV69 (SPAdes) (version 2) | ecosystem: Environmental > Aquatic > Marine > Oceanic ...
ATCGCAAAGTTAGTGTGGCGTTTGTAAACCGCCTGGAAGAAAGTGACTTTTGGGTTACCAGTCAAGTAGACATCTTGGGCGCCATAGGCGACGAGTTGCATGAGACCACCGGCCATTTTGTTTGTTTGTTGTACTATACACTGAGATTTTTTTTTCGGGTGAAACCTGCGAAAAAACTCGACCCGATTTTTCCTGGTACATAGAAATGACTGACCAGGAAGAGAAACTTCTTGAACCAACTGAAGAAATTATTGAAAATTGTGAAAGTGAAAGTGAAACTGGATCCAAAGCAGAGTCGAATATTGATGATGGATATATTTTCCAAACGGGTGAATTGGAAGACGTTATTTACAATGATGAAGATGAACCATATATGATGGATATGGGTGAACTCTTAAGTTCAATTCTAGCAACAGAAGAAGGTGATACCGTGTGTTCTGCTCTGGTAACTATATCGAGGCAGATGGAAATTCAAAACAAAATTCTTATAAAAATGTTGTCTCAAATACAAAAAAATTAACTTAGAAAAATAATCCATATGTAATAAAAGGAAATGGAAGAAACCCATTTTATTGGTTCGGTATCAAATCAACGCGAATCCAATGCTATTATGTGGTCCAATCAGATTCAATCACTCAACCCTGAAGAGTTTATGCACCTTCTATCCCAATTGGAGGATATGTGGGACATCAATACCGTAAATAATAATATGGTATCGTTCCAACTCGGTTATAAAAATTTTATAAATCCTCAGGATCTCGACCCCGAAACGGGATTACCCGTTCGGTTTGACGTTGAACTTGTTTCTGGAAACCATAAACGCCTAAAAATGCAATTAGGACAGATGTATCACCGGGCTGAAGTTTTAAGACTTTTAGATACAGAAGATGATGAAGATATGAAAATATCCATGCGTATAAATCGTCTTATCGATCAGGTCGATGATGCCTGGCAAATTATTTTTCGAGCGGCACGTATACATGAGCGAATCAATAATCCAACATACGTTCCTATAAACCCAGAATCAGATCCATCTATTTTCAGGTGTTCGACCTTGGATAAAGTAGACGAATTAGCACCCTACCAACAAGCCATACTCGCATGTTTACAAAACCTTTATGAAACCAATGTTAAAAGGTACAAGGGATATTGTTGTACACAAATTAAAACGGAAAATGGACAAGATACACGTGCATGGAAACAGGTTGAAACTATACAGGATTATGTATATGGAGTTGCACAAAAAGAAACACGTTATGAACTATGGAAAAATTTATCAAGTCGGGGGTCTGCATATAACGATGTTATTCGACACTTGACAAATTGTAAAGACATGCAATTTCCTGAGATAATTAAAAATAGACACGTTTGGTCTTTTAAAAATGGTATTTTTATAGGAAAAGAATGGTCTGCACAAACAGGGCTTTATGAATCTAACTTTTATACGTACGAGTCACGTGAATTTAAAAGTCTTGATCAAACCATCGTAAGTTGTAAATATTTCGATAAAGAATTTACGGATTATAGTCACGTTGAAAATTGGTATGATATTCCAACACCATTTTTTCAATCAATCCTTGAATACCAAAAATTTGATACAGATGTATCTAAATGGATGTATGTTATGGGTGGTCGATTATGTTTTAATGTAAATGACATGGATGCATGGCAGGTTATACCCTTTTTAAAAGGTATAGCACGTTCTGGTAAATCAACTCTTATTACAAAAGTGTTCCGTAAATTTTACAATGCCGATGACGTTCGTACACTTTCTAATAATGTTGAAAAGAAGTTTGGTTTATCTTCTATCTACGATGCATTTATGTTCATAGCACCCGAAGTAAAAGGTGATTTACAACTTGAACAAGCTGAATTTCAATCTATTGTATCTGGTGAAGATGTATCCATTGCCGTAAAACACGAAAAAGCCAGGTCATTTGAATGGACAACTCCGGGTGTACTCGGCGGTAACGAAATTCCAAATTGGAAAGATAATTCTGGAAGTGTTTTGCGTCGTATTCTCACGTGGAATTTTGGTAAACAAGTCAAGGATGCAGATCCAACACTTGAAAATAAACTTGATACAGAATTACCCATCATACTTCAAAAATGTATTCGTGCGTATCTTGAATATACACAGAAATATGCGGACCGAGATATTTGGAACGTCGTACCCGAATACTTCAAAACAGTTCAGAAACAGGTTGCGACAGTTGCAAGTACACTCGAAAACTTCTTACAATCTACCGGTGTAAAATATGGCAATGATTTATACTGTCCACAAAAAGAATTTGTCGCGTTATTTAATTCACATTGTCAGGCAAATAATCTTGGAAAACCAAGGTTTACACACGATTTTTACGTTGGACCTTTTAGTCAACGTGATATAGAAGTTCGTGAAGCCAATTTAACATACAAGGGACGTATGTATCCCAGACAGTCATTCATATTTGGTATAGATATAGTAAACGAAGATATAACGTTTGGTAATGAATATTAATTAAAATATCGTGTTAAATTAAGATATGGATCCCAGGCAATTCGTAAAAAATTCGAATGTTTCTATTCAGACAGCAGCAGCACCTACTAAAAGGGGTGGTCTCAAAATTGGGAAATTTCACCCGGGTATGTACAACGTTCTTGTAAACAAAAAGTTTACAAAAGATGAAAAACGTGTAAATTTACAATACATTTTAAAACAAAAACCAAAAGGTCACGCTCAAATAGCACCTGGTTTAACTATAGATCTTAATGAAATTAAGGGATATTACGGAAGGTTTCAAACTGGTGCTATACATACAAGTAATTTTGGTTTGAAGGGTGACTTAAATAAAGAGTTCTTTTCAGTACAGTTAAGTGGGTATATGATGGATGGTATAGAACGTAAAAATTTTACATTTGTCATTTATAGTAATGGTAAAATTAGATTTTCTGGTGGATTTTTAGGGTCTAAAAACCTTAAAAGACAACCTGAAACTTTGCGTAAATATTTAATTGACACGTATACTCAAAAACAGGGCTTTTTGTATAATGAAATTCAGTATAATAACATTGCAGGGTTCTTTAATACAAATGTAAACTTCGATTTAACTAGAATCACACAACAAAATCCGGTAAAAGCTCAAAGTATTAGATATGAAACCGAATTAACACCCTTTTTATACATGGAATATAAAGACCATAATTTTGTTTTATCGTCTAAATCTGGAAAACTTGGTTCGGGTGTAGTTCAAATTCAAGGTGAAAGTGATCCAGACGACCTTGAAAAAGCATATAAAATAGGCGTTGATATGGTAAAGTTACTCCATGTATTAGGATATACACAGGGTTTAGTAAACCGTAATGTAAATGCACCAAAACTCCCAATGGTAAAAGGTATAAAGGCGTCTACGTGTCCAAAACCTAGAAGGCCACCATGTAAAAGTGGATTCGAAGTACGTAAAAACCCACAGGGCTCAGATTGTTGTTTTAAAATCCCAAAGAAACGAAGTGTATCTAAGAAAAAGAATACATCTAAAAATGTATCTATTTCGTATGATAAAGATGGTGTTATGAAAATAGGTGGACGTAAATGTGATAGACTTACAAAACCAATTTTACTTGACGTTGCTAAAAAGTTGGGTGTTGTTGGTGTACGCGAAAAAAATACAAAATCTGTCATATGTTCTGCACTCGATGCTATTGAGAAAGGAACGTCCAACGTAAAGGTAAATGGAAAATTGTGTCGAACAATGAAAAAGGAACAACTCGTTGCGTTAGCAATATCTAAAGGTATCACGGTCGAAGATAAAGATACCGTAAAAATATTATGTGATAAACTCCAATTTCCTGAACTTGTGAAAACAAAAACACCCAATACACCAAATTCACTCGCAAATGAAATGGAACGTGCTCTCTTAAAACGAAACCGTAACAATATAAATAGAAAACGACGTATTAATGAATCAAGTATTAAAAACGATATCGTTAAAATGTATGGTAAAAAGTGGATGACAAAGTACGGCAAGGTTATGAATTTAGATAAAAACGTACGCGATGTAAAGAAAGAATTAAATAAAGCAGAAAAAAATAATTCTCTTAACGTCACTACACGTAACGGTGTTATAAAAAAGATGGTCGCAAACGACATCAAAAGGGCTATGGTCAGAAACATGAAACTTAACCATGAACAGGATCTTAAAAAGAAACTTCTTCGAAATGAAGCACAGAAGTTGTATGGTAAGTTTGGTAAAAATATGGTAAATAACGTTGTAAAATACGCAGCAAATTTACCAAAAACATACACTCTTAATAGTAGTAAAATAAAGAATTATGTTAAGATAAAACGTCAACTTCAACAAAATACACCATTAGCGTTAAAGAATAAACGCAAAACTAAATAAATATGGAAGACCCACGAGAATTATTACTAAATCGTGTCCGACAAAATACAAATGACTTTATAGTAGATTATAAAGACAACTGGAATAAATATATTTTGTCGAGCATTATAGATGGTATATTTTATACTTTAGCAGATTATATACGTATTGAAAGAAAATGTAAAAATGGTATAGGAAAGTTAGAAATTGAGTATTATTGTACGGACGATTTTATAAATACTGAAAATCCTAGAGACTATTTGGAACAATATCGTGACCCCGATGACCAAAATCTTATGATATTTATTTACGATAATATGCATAAAATGGAACCGGGAACACATCGTCGTATGCTTTTATATTTTATGAACATGTTATACTTCGATTTATAAGTTTATGTGGTTCAGTAATTTGTTTAAGGTGTTTTGCATGATACGAAAAATCATAACCAGTAAAGGTATCCTTTATTTTTTTAGAAAGGGCAAAAGCTTCAATTTTTCTTATTGTCTGTGTACATACAGATAAACGTTCGAGATTAAGTAATTTATCTTCCATTATTATAAAATGTTTAAGTGATTCATCTGATACTCCATCCTTACACATTTTATCAAATATTTTTTTAGATTCACCATGTGACATATAAAAATATTTTGCTGAAATTCCAAGAACACTAACACGTTCACGTGTAGTATCTACATCCTGTATCAAGAATAATACAATTATGATTATAGATAACCAAACTATCATCATAGTATATTAAATAAATCTTTTATTTTATGAATAATGTTGAATAATGTATCCTTATCTTCAACATTTTGAGGTTTAATAATTTCAAATTCAACTTGATATGTAAATGGATCTTCTGAATCCATATCTTGTGTATTACCCGAAATAGATGTTACGTCAATGGATACATTCTTACGAATATACGATGTGCGTGTTTTCGTTTTTTTACCATCCATTTCACTTTCATAGTCGTGTTCCATTGGTATTTCTTTACACACCGAAAATCGTATATCAAAAGGTGTTCCTTCGAGTTGTTTAAAATCCTCAACATGTACCCGTTCCTTTTTTATAATAGTTTCTTCATTTGTAGATTCATCTATTGTTATACGAAGATTATCCTTTTCACGAAAAAAGACTTCCGTTTCCGCTCGAACAATACGATCCCAACTAGTATATTTATTAAGACCTTTCAAAATAGATATATACATCTTTTCACCTATATTCGTATCAAAGAAAGTACCATTATATTTACCAAGCCGAAACTCCATTTCAATATATTCTTCATTCTTATATTTATCAAGAATGGGTTCAATCGTATCACATATTTTATGAAAGTTCATATTTTATTACATTTATATAATGCGTCTTCTTCTTAAGCCTTTTTTATACATTATTTTTAGATGCACGGTTTTACAAACATTGGAAATACGTGTTATTTTAATTCTGCTATACAATGTTTCTTACATATACACGACATATCATCTCATATTATACATAATAAATATGAAGGTAATTGTTTATTTACACAAATATATGAAAAAGTTGTAAACATTTATTTTTCAACGAGAGAGGTTAAAGTTTTTACACTTGAACCACTTTTACACGAATTTGTAAAATTGTACCCAAGATTTAAAATTGGTGAACCTCATGATGCACAAGACGCTCTATTATGTATTATAGACATACTTGAAAAGGAGTATCCTATAATTAAAGACATCCTTTATGGCGAAACAACTCAGATTACTATATCACCAGTTGGAAAAAATAGTATAAAAACTCCTTTCTGTATACACTTTTTAAATATGGGTAAACAAATAAAAAGTGTAAATGAAATGATAGAAGATAGTTATAAATGGAACACAATAGAAGATTATGTAGATAATAAAGGAAAAAAACATCATATAGCTACGACGCGGTGTACCATTTCTAAAAAACCAAAAATTTTAATCGTTTCATTCGATACAAAAAGTCATGTAAAAGTAGAGGAACAATTAAATTTAGGTTACGTTTTAAAGGGTACAATAATTCATAAAGGTATTCAATGGGGTGGTCATTACATGTCTATGTCTAAAATTGGAGAAAATTGGTTCATACAGGATGATGATAGTTTAGGTAAACTCAGTCATTTACCTAAAGAAGATAGTCATTACATTCTGGTCTACAGTCTAAAAACTCCTTCATCTGAATGTCCTCCTTGATATTTACGAGCGTTCTGTAAAACGTTCGTCTACTATTCGGAAACGTCTTATCGGTTCGTTTTTTTACTGGTTTCCACCAAAGAGGCCCCTTTTCCCATGTTACATACATACACTCAACTATGTCATTTTCTTTCAGCCATTTATATTCGGACATACGTTCTATCGGTATCTGGGACTCGTGTATAAGTTTACCTCTATCCTGTATATACAATCGCCATACGGGTGGACCTGGTATACACCCAGGTGTTTCAACCGTTGGAGCCTTCTTCACTTTGAAATCAATTGTATTTTTGTTTCTTGGTTTCCATTTGAACATGGTTTCATGTGTACCAGTACGAACGGGTTCATTTATAGGTGTAAAAACAAGACCATCCATTTCCTGTTTTACAGTTGGGAGATATACATCCATAAACTTGTTGAACTCTGTGTGAAGATGAAATGTTTTAACTTTTAAAAATAGTGGATCCGTTTTTAAAACCATCATCTTTTTAGAAGTCTTTTCACAATGTTCCAAACGTTCTAAAAAGTTTTGTTGACCTATAACTTCACCACATGTCATTAAACAATCGTATATCATAAATACATTCTCGTATAATTCACCTTCGAGTATTGTACCTTCAAATATTGGACGCCTAAAATTAAGTGAACATGTAAACATTTCGAGCGCACGATTTAAGAATACACACACTTTTCGATTTTCATACATAAATGCAAGCATCATATACCGTGTTCCATCCGTTTTTTCACAAACAACATAATCATTTTTTGAAAGTATACCAAAGTGTTGTCGTTCTATCGAAATAGGTTGACACCCCGGAAAAATACCTTTTTTGGTCCCCCATATAGATTCCATAAAGGAAATCGCATATTTATAAAGTGGATCACCTGACTTTATAAATACACGTGACATTCTGTTCTATATATTTACTATATTCTTTAATTTGCTTTAACACCGGCGGCGTTTAGAAGATTACTTACACATTCATGGCTATATGTCATAATCAACTTAGATGCAGTATACGCATGAATTCTAATACCAGCATCTTTAAACTTTGTAAACATAACTTTCATCCTTGGGTGTATCTTAAATGCACCATTTTTCTTATCCTTGAGATTTTTAATAACATTTTTATTCATCATAACCCACGCCTTTGCAGATGTTTCAGATACATTATATACATCATCCGTAATTTTATTTGCAACTTTTGTATCGAAATGCAAACCCATCTGTTCTACAGGTTCCTTTGATCCAGATTTAACTTTCTTTTTAAACATATCCCAATCAATACCCTCAGTAACACCTGGAAATACGAAACAACCAATGCCGTCATGTTTATCGAAAACTCTATCAAGTGAATTATCGTCAACACTAATACCAAAATCAACAAAAAATATACGTTCATGTGATTTTAAATACTTATAAATCATCTCAGCTTTATCAAATGGTTCATCGTCTACAAAAACAACTTCATTTTCTGTATCACCCCTTTGCATACATTTTAAATTAAATCTTAGAACGGTATGAAGTGTCTTGACGTGACACGATTTACCACGCGTTACAATAATTGTCGCTATTTTCATGTTTAGTACATATGGGTTCTAAACCTTAAGCCTATCATTAAGACACCCAGTGAATGGTAAATTACCAACATGACCCAAAGTTGTTACACAATCTGCATATATCTTACCCCCAATTTGTTGCCAGCGTCTACAAAAAGCATAATCCTCAGAAAGATATCGTCTATTATCTGGATCAATCATACAATCAAATACCGCACAATAATTATCAAAATCTCTATTTTGATGATCATTCACACAATCCAATTCATCTTTATAATGTTCATGCATCTTTTCAAGTGCTTTTCTACTAATAACCATAAAACCGGTTGGACCATCTAAAACTTCAATAAACCCATTTTCGACTGTTCTATGTATTGCTCCTATATTTGCAACTAAACTCGATGAGAGCATTGCCATGTCACGTTTATCATCAGCTTCAACAGCTTTTTTAGCTTGTTCCCACATAACAACCTTTTTTGGATAAATAGCAACGGATACATCATGTCCAGATCTCACAAGACGAACAACCGATGCAGGATCAAAATCAACGTCCGCATCTATAAACATGAAATATTCTGCGTCTGTTTTCTGCATGAATCTTCCAATTGCAACATTACGTGCACGATGAACAAGACTCTCATTTTCTGTTGTATCAATCATAAGTTGAATACCTTCGCGAATAAGAAGAAGTTGAAGTTTTATTACACCTATCATATATTTTTCTAAACAAAGACCACCGTAACATGGGGTACTTAAAAATAACTTTATCGGACTCGACATTATAATTTTTATGTTTTATTCCTCTAAGTATTTTTTAATTATATTTTCAATTTTATTTAATGTTGGTATAGATATACCACATTTTTCACATATTTCAGTTTTTGTAAAACTGTTTTTGAGAATGAAGTAAATAATAGTTGATGCTACACTATTTGGTGTTTTACTCATAAGTTCTGAACAATTTTCGAGTTTAGAACACATTTTATTACAGTTAAATCTATGTTCTCGTGAAACATTAAATTCATTTAATAACCTTTGCATGACATCAAATGGACGAGTAACATAGTTTTTTTCTGTTTTACCGAGAAGCGTCTCGGTAAACATCTGTGTTGTTCGACTAATATCTTTACTATTTATTCTGAACATATCTGCGATTTCTTTAGTTGTTCTCGGTATTTTTGATAAACGACATGCATATAAAACGCAATTACCTTTTATTCCTGAACGAACTGCACCTCGTGTTAACTTTGCCAAGTTAAATTTTCTATACATCATTTTAGCATCCTTTAAAACAGACTCTGGTAAAGTATGACATGCTTCATCAATACTTTTGTAAGCGTGAAATAATGCTCTATCCTTGTGATTCATGGATTGATGAAAGTTAATTTTAGCCATACGTTTATTTTCATATGTAGACGTATGTTGTGTCGATATAATTGTACCTTTACCCCATTGTTGTGAAAATAATTCGGGGTTTGCATTTGGTCCATTACATCTTGAAGGATCCTTCATTTTAACATCATCGGATACACCACTTGTCCATTCTGGACTTTCATCTATATACATAGAATCTACTAAACCACAATCTGAACACGTTGGCATACCTTCCTTAGAATACACTTTTATCCCATTACATTCTTTACATGTATAAGTATTAACTGGCTTTTTTAGTTTTGGTTTTTTTAAAAGTTTGTCCAAATCGGACCATATAGTAGCCATTTCTCCCATTCTATAGTAAAATGGTATATTTGACGATATAATAAATCGCACCCACTTAGGTTTTAAAAATTCAATTCATCGGCTTGTATTTTTGCATATGTTTCTATAGCATTTACAGTTTCTTTAAACCGCATAGAACCCGGACTTCTTGGTTCCCATTCATTCCATTCTTTATCAATAGTAGCTTTATTTGATGGTGGTATAACCATACCATCAATTTGATGGTCTGGAACTATAAAATCGTCGAGATCACTCCCGTCGTCATCAGATTCGTCATATATTTCACTATCTTCGTCTGAATCTATATCATCCATCATAACGTAAAGATTGTCTTTGACATTTACGAAATAATCCGGGGCCTGATGATGTTCTGAAATATTATCACTCTGAACAAGTTCATCTTTATCCTCTTCATATTCATGTATCCGAGCACCTTTATACATCATCGACGTCTCGGAATAATACGAAACAACTAAATAGTCTTTGTTATTTTCTTTTACTTTTGCATACATTTCATCCTCTATATCCTCTAAATTCACAAGAACACGGACTAAATCTCCAGGCTGAATTTCAGAAAAATTAATCATATCTAAAGTTTTGCGACAAAAATATTTACAAGTATTAGCACAGATGGGAATTGAAATTTTATCCAAAAATGGATGTACGTATTGCGATCACGCAGAGAACCTTTGTAAGGACTATAACCTGGAATATAAAAAAACAATAATCGATAAAGCTGAACTAAAATCTAGATGTGGTGCACAAGCATCCACATTTCCACAAATGATTGTAAATGGTACCCTGATCGGAGACTTCTTCGAATTCCAGGAATTTTTAGAAGAGGCAGAACCTATGCTTCTACCAACATTGAGTAGATTTACTGTATTTCCTATAGAACATGAAAATTTATGGTCTTTGTATAAAAAGGCACAAATGTCTAATTGGACCGCTGAAGAGATTGATTTTTCTAAAGATATGGATGATTGGAATGGATTAAGTGATAACGAAAAACATTTTATAAAATATATATTGGCCTTTTTTGCTGGCTCGGATGGTATAGTTTTTGAAAATTTAAATGATAATTTTGCAAGTGAAGTACAGTATACTGAAGCTAGATCGTTCTATGCGTACCAGGAACATAATGAAATGGTTCACGGCGAAACGTATAGCAAACTTATAGATAAATATATAAAAAGCTCTAGTGAAAAGAAACAATTATTTGAAGCAATTCAGACCATTCCATGTATAGAGAAAAAGGCAAAATGGGCTATGAAATGGTTTGATAAAAACCGTCCATTTTCAGAAAGGTTGTTGGCATTTGCATGTGTCGAGGGTATATTCTTTTCAGGTAGTTTTTGTGCTATTTTTTGGTTAAAAAAAAGGGGATTATTACCAGGTTTATGTTTTAGTAATGAACTCATAAGCCGTGATGAAGGAATGCATCAGGAATTTGCAGTTGAATTATTCAATATGTTGAAAAATAAACCGTCTCAAAGTACGGTCAACGAAATTATAAGAGACGCCGTTTCAATTGAAAAGGAATTCATTACAGATGCACTCCCGTGTAGTCTCATAGGCATGAATTCGGAGAAAATGTCTAATTATATCGAATACGTTGCGGATAGATTAATAAAACAAGTGGGTCACGATAAAATCTGGAACACTAAAAATCCCTTTGATTTTATGGAGAATATATCACTTGATGGTAAAACAAATTTCTTTGAAAAACGTGTCGGTGATTACGGGAAAATGGATGAAGACGCAACAGATATAGAATTTGATGAAGATTTTTAATTAGGGTGTTATAACAGCGTTTCTACCATCAGAACACGAACATGTAACAGCTTCACCATCATTGGTCAAATCCATAGAACCAAGTTTCATACCGGTATCGAACAATGGAAACTGTTCTTCAGATATACCTGGTAAAGGTGTAGGTGTATCAACCATTTTTGGTGGGGGAGTTGGTCCTGGTGATGGCCCTGGTGATGGTCCAACAACTTCCTCTTCTTCAGTCGATGGTTCAAATGGTGCATACTCTTCGCGCTTTATGTTCATCATACCCCATGTGACGAGCATGAAAACAACTGTGTGAAGTGCGAGACCACCAGTTGATGGACATCCGGTTGGACTGGAAACCCAAGATCCGAATACTCTACGCATAACCCGAAATGTTTCTGGGTTTGCAACAACAAAGAAAACTAACGCAGACATGATAGAAATCAAAAATTTTTGTTCTTGTTTCTTACCCCCACATCCACATCCACAATCATTAAAAAATTTACTTTTTTTATTACCTGAACATGCCATGATGTTTTATATATTGTATACTCAGAAAAAAAAACTAACTTAAAGTTTGGCTTCCTGTATAATATATAAAATACAATGTCCAACATTATCCAAGTTTTTGAACAATTTGATCCATCATCTGTCGTCTTTACAAAAATGAAGAAGAATAAGAATGGTGGAAAAACTGTGTATATTAATGCACAAGACGGTAAAAAGAAACTCTATTTACAACTTCCATTTATGCGTTCTCCTTTTGGTATGAGTGCTTTTACAGATGAAGCTACAAATAAAACTTCGTATTCACTCGACTTATCGTTTGATAAAGATAATGAAAAAGCAATGGAACTTTCTGATAAACTGAAAGAACTTGATGACATTATCATGAAGACTGTCGCCGATAATGCCAAGGAATGGCTTGGTAAATCGTATGATATTAACGTCATTCGAGAAGCCCTGTATAAACCACTTGTTCGTCAGGGTAAAGATGACTACCCTGATACTATGAAACTTAAAATCATGACAAAACCATCCGGTGAATTTTTGGCTGAGGCCTATAACTCTTCTCGTGAATTAATTTCAGTTGACCAGATCGAAAAGGGACAAAGATGTGCGTGTATCGTTGACGTAAACCAAATCTGGTTTATCGATAACAAATTTGGTGTAAGTGTTCGTCTTTCACAGGTTCTTTGCGAACAATCTGTAAAACTCCCATCATTTGCATTTCAGGGTCTTGATGACGAAGATGAAATCGTAGAAGAAGAATATATTGAAGAGGAAATCGACGAATAAAATATTATAATATACCAGTATGGAACGTGAAAGACACATTAACGATTTAAAAAAAATTGCATCTCTTTCAAAAAACAAGAAAAATATTAAAACACAAAAACAAAGAAACATTTTAGGTAAAAATGTGATAAACGCTATTGAAGGTATGGGGTGTAAACCACATAATGTGTTTTATAATCCATCGACCAATTTTAGTGTAAACGGGTCTTTAAGTACTAAAAAAGGTATACGTAAAATTGGTAAAGGTGAAATGGGTGAAGTGTTTTTAGGATGTGTAGATAAAGAATGTAAAAAACCCGTTGCCATAAAAGTATCAAATGATCCAACGAGATACGAATATAAAATAGGTAAACGTATAGAAAAATTGAGTGGTACACGAATGTACGCATATCAGGAGTGTGATAAATACTCTATAATTTACACGGAATATGCAAATAGTGGTAGTTTAACTAATTTTATAAAGGAAAATATAAAAACGTTACGACCCATACATCTACGAACTATCGTAACACATGTTTTATTTAACTTATACAGAGTACATAAAAAATATCCATCGTTTAGACACCATGATTTACACACCGAAAATATTTTGATAAGTACAAATGTTAAAGCAAAGGGTATCCGTCGTTTCAATGTCGAAGATACAATTCTGAAAGTTCATGATATAGGTATAGAAGCATCTTTAAATGATTATGGGTTTTCATCCATTAACGGGATACCAAATCCAGAAATTGATTCCGGTAATTTCAAACGTAAATATGGTATATATAGAGAATCAAATTATATGTATGACGTTCATTTTTTTCTTAATTCATTAAGACATTTTCTAAAAGGTGAAAAGATATACGTTGGTGCCGAAACCATTCAGTTTATAGAACGCGTTTTACCACTAGATTATCTAGGACAGGCTACATATAAAATAAATGATTTTAGACTAAGAGCATCGCCAGTAGGTCACGGAAAATTACCAACGTTTAAACAAATATTTAAAGATAGATACTTTTCACCATACAAAGAGAAGAAACAGGAATTAGCTAGAGTTCTTGATATTATAGGTCACACCCCGATGAAACCAAAACCGATTACCGTAAAACATGGTGGTAACCCCCCATTACCTAAAGTTTCTTTATCTAAAAAGGGGTATGTTAGAGTAGGAACGCGTAAATGTGAATCGTATAAAAAAAGTGAACTCATTAAAATTGCGTCTGCTCTAAATATACCAACAAAGAATAAAACTATTTCAAAGATATGTGAGGATTTAAAATTAAAATATGTTAAATAAATATAAACATGTTACCATTTATTATTCTTGGTGCAATTAACACATATATATTTTTAAATACAGGCAAGACAGACGTCACACACAAAAACCCAAAAGTAACAGGAACCTGGACCGTTTACGGAACTTCGTGGTGTGGGTGGACAATAAAACAATTAGAATATTTGAAAAAGAAGGGTATTGATCACAAATTCGTCGATTGCGAAAAAGGCAAATGCGACGGAATTGATGCGTTTCCCGTTTTGGAAAGTCCAAATGGTGAACGAATTACTGGGTATAAGGAAATTTAATTAGAGGCCACGAACAACAGTGATAGCGATAGAAAGAATAAACGCGTCAAGAAAAGTCTTGATTGGTTTAAGTGTCGAAATGTGTTTGACGAGTGATTTGTTCCATGCAAATCG
>Ga0208407_1000809_pt1 | contig 14584 bp, 10 predicted proteins | sample ETNtaG_9_FD_185775 | JGI IMG/M metagenome (GOLD analysis project Ga0208407, IMG submission 185775) | Marine microbial and viral communities from oxygen minimum zone, Eastern Pacific Ocean - ETNP201406SV69 (SPAdes) (version 2) | ecosystem: Environmental > Aquatic > Marine > Oceanic ...
TTATTGACCACGGTTGGAATTAAAAATTCACTCTTTAAATTTTTATAATTTTCATTTAAGAACTCATTGAACATGGTTTGCAAATAATCAAATAATACTGGGGTAAAGCCCCACATATTCATAGAAACTGGCTCTTTACCATTCAGACTGATCTCACGATCAGAGCTGATACTATTATTAACTTTTTTCAAATCATGGGTCTCTATCACAGTTACCAACTTATTCTTATTGACCTCGCAAAGGCCCCTTGATACTGTTCCAAAGTCTGACAGGGTTTTATCCAACTGAAATGCGGCCATGGTAAATCCACTTTGATTTTTTGAATAATAATCGGCAATAATATTAAATGACTCTCGTCCATAGAAATCATCCCCATTTATTGCAGCAAAGGGTTCAGATATAACTGACCTAGCTGCCAATATTGCATGACCAGTACCCCAAGGCTTTTCTCTGCCAACTGGACAGGTAAAATTTTGTGGAAGATCATTTAGGTTCTGATAGACGATTTCAATATTAATCTTATCAGTATATTTATCTGATATCTTTTCTTTAAACAAATCTCTAAAGTCTTGTCTTATAATAAAGACCACTTTATTAAACCCCGCTTCAATTGCATCATAGACTGAATAGTCTATAATAGTCTCTCCATTGGGACCAACCTCATCCAGCTGCTTGAGGCCGCCATATCTTGAGCCCATACCCGCTGCCATAACCAGTAGTGTTATATCTTTCATTATTATTTCGTATTTATTGTTGTGCCATCGTCTGCATAAACAATATGTGCCCTGCCTCCAACATTATTGATTGCGTCTCTTACTTCCTCTGGATTATTCGGACAATATGCGAACATACAACCTCCTCCTCCAGAGCCGTTTATCTTTCCACCATACGCTCCTGCTTCCAGAGCAGATTTTAACATTAACTCAATCTTTGGAGTGCTTATTCTTAGATCATCTCTTAGTATAGAGTGATGTTTGCTTAATAAGCCTCCGAAAAATTCTTGATCTAATTTAGGTTTATTTAGTTCTTTCTTCGCCTCAAATAAAAGATCTCTGTTTTTAACTGTTCCACTTAGAAGGGCATTTTCATCTGCAGTTAAATTATATTCATCAATTTGATCAAGAGAAATAATCTGAAAATTTATTTGGGGATTCAACTCTTTCATTTTATTTAATATAGATATTCGACTATCTCTGCACCTAGATAGAATCCCTATTGTGTCTTTTTGTTCCAAGGAATCTCCTAACACAAAGGCACCTAAGTTTGTATCAATTTGCTCTATAGAAATTTTTGGTTTTGACTCTAGATAGATTAAGCCACCCAAAGACGTCGAATACTGGTCCATCATACCACCTGGAAAGTTAAACTCAATAACCTCTGCCCGATAGGCGAGTTCTGCTATCTTGTTTCTATCCAATTTCTTTGCATTATCAGCAATCTGGCTTAAAAAATGAATCCAAGTTACGAGTATAGATGAAGAGCTACTGGTACCGGCCTTAATAGGTATTTTGCTCCTGAGATCACACTCAAATCCCTTTGAAAATTTAAAACCAAATCTTTTACAAACCTTTAGACCACTTTTAAAGTAATCTTTTGAAGATGAATACTTGAAATTATTTAAATCAAATTTTTCGGTTTCACCAATGTCGGGCTTTCGAATAATAACCAGTGAATCATTTCGAGGAGCGCTTTTTATAACAGAGCGTAATGATATCGCCATCGCCAATACAGGAAGTCCAAGATAATCTTGGTGTTCTCCAAAAAGGCAAACTCTACCAGGAGTACTTATTTCCATAGCCTATAGATTCCTAATACAGACAGAGCTCCAATTGTAAATAAAAACAATCCTGCAAATAATTTAGAATAGATAAGGTTTCCCATTCCAAGTAGCACAGAATAAACCAATATTGTTCCGAGAACCATTAACAAAATACTATTTGGCAAAGAGTTTCTGTTATCATTTTTTGGATGAGAATACTGTCTCCACCCTGGTCCACCAGGGTTTATTTTTTTCACAAAATTTTCTAATGTTTCCCTGCTCTCTGTCGGCGCAAAAAATGTAGTGGAGACCCAAACAAAGGTTGTAACAAACGCACCAACTATTATCTTTTCCCATCCAAGCAAACTCTCATTAATAAAATTTAGATAACTAGCAATAATTAGTGAGCTGACCATAGCAATTATCTCAGTGAAAGCACTTATACGCCACCAAAACCATCTTAATATATAGATCAATCCAGTTCCAGAGCCTAGCAATAATAATAATGAAAACGCTTGCTCAGCGTTTGTAAGTATTAGCCCTGTTACTGCACCAAGAACAATAGAAAGAATCGTAAAAATTCTTCCGACCAAGACCAACTTTTTCTCGCTAGCATCAGGATTAACAAATCTATGATAAAAATCATTTACCAAATAACTAGCTCCAAGATTTACCTGGGTTGACATTGTGCTCATAAATGCGGCTACAAGCGATGCTGCAACTAAACCTAAAAGCCCAGAAGGTAAAAGAGTTAACATCGCAGGATAGGCAATATCATGTCCAATTTTGTTTTCAGATATTTCAGGAAACTCATGTCTAATGTCACCTAGCTCTGGAAAAATAATTAATGATGAGAGCGCAATCAATATCCAAGGCCAGGGCCTTAAGGCATAGTGTGCTATATTAAAAAGAAGTGACGCGCCAACAGCATTTGTCTCATTTTTTGCAGACAACATTCTTTGTGCAATATATCCGCCACCGCCTGGTTCTGCGCCAGGATAATAGCTTGCCCACCATTGGACAGCTAATGGAATAAATAGTATTGGAACCCATATTTCAGGATTAGATAAATCTGGGATTAGGGCTATTTTGTCTTTCACATTTGGATGCTGTAAAAGGCTTTGGAGGCCACCAACCTGTTCAAGATTAAGAATATAAACACATCCCCAAACTGAGCCTATCATTGCCAAAATAAACTGAAAAAAATCAGTAATGATTATAGCTCGGAGACCACCAAGCGCACTATATAATAGAGTAATTGAACAGGCAATAGATAGTGTGAGCCAACCAGGCCAACCCAGTATTATTTCACCAAATTTTATTGCTGCAAGGCTAACCGCTCCCATCACCAGAACATTAAAGATAAGACCTAAATATATTGCTCTAAAACCACGAAGAAATGCGGCAGGCTTTCCACCATACCTTAACTCATAAAATTCAACATCAGTTAAAACTCCAGACCGGTGCCAAAGCTTGGCATAAACAAACACAGTCAACATACCTGTCAAAAGAAAAGACCACCATACCCAGTTACCACTTACTCCTTTCTGACGAACCAAGTCAGTAACAAGGTTAGGAGTGTCTGTTGAGAATGTGGTCGCGACCATAGACACACCAAGTAGCCACCAAGGCATATCTCCACTAGCTAAGAAAAAGGATCGGGCATCTTTGCCTGCCTTTTTTGCACCCAACAATCCTATAATGATTGAGAAAAGAAAATAACAACCAATAACTGCCCAATCGAGCTGGGAAAGATTCATTGATTAGTATTCTTGGTTTAAACCGAAAATTGGTTTATTGGTTTCCCATTTACCTCGAGTAAAATCAGGAAACTTTACGGGCGCGCTGCCAAGCCGTATCGATTTTTCTGATAACGGACTTATAACGCTCATACTTGCTGCATCATACACATCAAGAGGAGGCCTCAGTCCCCGCTTCAGCGGCTCGACAAAGGCATTTAAAGTAAAAAAATCCATGCCCCCATGGCCCGAGCCAGCAGCTTGTTTTTCAAACCGCTGCCAAAGTGGATGGTCATACTTTTGTAGGTATTCTTCATCAGCCTCCCAACGATGTTCATCTTTACTAATACCCTGAATATATATTGAATTATTATCTACCATCCAAATCCCTTCTGTGCCTTGTACACGAAAATTCAAACTATATGGACGCGGAGAACTTGTATCATGACTCAGGACTACAGTTTGACCATTTGCGCACTTAATGACAGTCGTAATAATGTCTCCTAACTTAAATTTTATTTTGGAATGCGGATGATTTGCACCTCCCTGATCAACAATATGCTTATTTAAGCCTCTGGATTGTGATGCTGTTGATGTTAGATGAACAAAACGGTTTCCCCTGTTTATATCTAACATATTATTAATGGGGCCAATACCATGAGTGGGATACAGGTCACCGTTTCTATCTATAGAGTGCTGGGTTCTCCATTTTGACTCGCTATATCCTTTTTCATTAAACTCTAGTCCCCCACCATAGGGCTGTTTCCCATTATTGAATTTTACATCTCGCAAATCATGTTGATATCCTCCTTGACAATGAAGCAGCTCTCCGAATACACCTTTACGAACCATATTCAACACTGCCATCACATCACGGCGGTAGCAAACATTTTCCATCAAAATACAATGTCTATTTGCCCGTTCACTAGTATTAACGAGGTCCCAGAGCTGTGAAACGGTTAAAGCAGCCGGACACTCTGTACCTACGTGCTTGCCTTGTTGCATTGCCGCTATTGCCATAGGATGGTGCCACTCCCATGGAGTGGCCACATAAACAGCATCTATATCATCTCTTTTTACAAGATTCAAAAAATCATTTTCTCCATTTTTATATATATCAGGAGGAGGGCCTTCTCCTTTTTTTATAATATTAAGTGTCTTGTTAATCATCTCCGGGTTAATATCACAAATCGCTCTAATATCAACGTCTTTTCTTAGTAAAGATAAATATATCATCCCCTGGCCACGAAGTCCGGTACCTATAACGCCTAATCTTAGTTTTTTACCATCACTGATCGATCCTATTGCTTTTGATGATAATAATGCAGTAGATGCTCCAACTAAAGCCGATGATTTAAGAAAATTCCTGCGGTTTATTTTTTTTGCCATAATAGATTTACCTTAGTATAAAACCTTGACCTTTTTCATCCAATGGATCAATCCAGAAAGTATTCATTCCTGTAATATTAGCCGTACCTAAAACCTGAGGGATAACTGCATCTTTCTCACCTAATTTTGTTTCTTCAAGAACGCTTACCGTAAATGTCGATCCAATAATACTTTCAATGGTAATTGGTTCGTCTAAATTAATTTCTTTACGCGCATAATGAACCGCAGCCCTAGCACTGACACCGGTCCCGGTTGGGCTTCTGTCAACCTCTCCATTGGCAAATACACAAATATTTCTACTATGATTATTTTGATTTTTTGGCTTAGAAGTAAATATCGTTCCATACAGAAAATTCATTTCAGGTTCAGTGGGGTGCATGATCTCTACCTTTTCAATTATGGCCCGTTTTATAGACATCCCAAAATTAATAATCTCATTAACATACTTAGGCTCAAGTTCTAAGCCTAAATCACTTGTATTTACTATAGCATAGTATGCACCACCAAAAGCAAGATCATATTTTATTTTTCCGTAGTTAGAAACCTCTATTTCTGCATCTAAAAGTTCAACAAAAGAAGGTACGTTAATAAACCTTGAAGATATAACATTACCTTTCTCTACCTGAGCAAATGCTTTGATATGACCAGATGGAACGTCCAGCCTGATCATTGTCTCAGGCTCAATCTGCTTGATTAGGCCTGTTTCAATGAATGTTTTTGTAACCGCTATCACTGCATGTCCACACCCAGTAGAGTAGCCATCGTTATGCATAAAAATAACTCCAAAATCAGCTTCATCTGTCTCAGGCTCTGTGATTATCACACCATACATATCTGAGTGACCGCGTGGTTCAAGCATTAAAGCTTTTCGGATAAAGTCAAAGTTTTCTTTTGCACATTTTCGCTTTTCTAAGATCGTGTTCCCAGATAATGTGGGGTAGCCATCGATAATAATCCTAAGTGGCTCACCACCGGTGTGTACGTCTATTGTTTTAATCTCTAACCATTCGGCAGGAGGTCTCCACTCTAATATTTTGGAAACATTCGTCATAATATATTTAAAATTTTATGATGCTGCCCAGGTCAGGAAAAAATAGATCGCAACCGTTGTGCCAACTATAGCGATCGATACCTCTTTCGCTTTTACCCAAGGAGTCATATCTACTGGTGCCGGATCACGCTTGTCACTCTCTTTTATTTCCTCATCAGTCTTCGGTTTTAAGTATCCAATCAATAGCATTACCATAATAGACCATGTAAAACTAATGAAATACATATGAAGCCAATGAAAATTTTCTATTGGGGAAAAAACAAAATAGGCGTACGATATAAAACCAACTGCCATACCAATTTTTGCGCCAATTGCAGGTATATGCTTTGTGAGAATACCTAATAAAAATATAGCAATAATCGGCACGCTATATATGCCGTTAACCTTTTGTAGGTATTGAAATATTGAATCTAGCTGTGATAATAAAGGTGCAATAATTATTGATGCCAGCGCCAGCCCGATACCAAAGCTTCTTCCTGTTGATACCACTTCCTTTTCAGAAGCGTTTTGATTGATGTATCCCTTATAAAATTGCAATGAGAATAATGTAGACGCACTATTTAAAGCGCTATTAAATGAACTCAGAATCGAGCCCATCAAAACAGCAGCGAAAAGTCCAAGTGACCAGTCAGGGAGAACATGCCTAACTACTGCGCCATAGACCTGGTCCTGCTTTTCAATAACTAAGTCAGGCATGTGTAAAGCAATGATCCCAGGAAGACAGAGCATGATCGGCCCGACCAATTTCATGGCCGATGCAAACAAAACTCCTTTTTGACCCTCTGCTAAACTTTTTGCTGCCATTGCCCTTTGTACAATAACCTGATTCGTAGACCAATAAAAAATTTGAATGAACATCATTCCAGTTAATAATGTGGGCCATGGAACCGTTACTGGCTTACCCTCTAAATTATTCTGTGTGAGTACTCTCAAATATTCTGGTTTATCTGTCCCCAAAATCGAGATCCCCTCAAAAAAAGAACCCCCTCCCAATGAAACCAATGCTAAAACTGGTATGGTCAGACCTCCAATAAGCAGGCCAACTCCGTTTAATGTATCGCTGACTGCAACAGACTTTAGCCCTCCAAAAATTGCATATGAACTGCCTAGCACACCAATAGCTGCGGCTACTAGCCAGATAGAAATATCAAGGTCAAACATTGTGATAAGTGCGAGAGAACCAGTGTAAAGGACAACAGGAAGTAAAACCGTAACATATCCAAACAAAAATAATCCCGATACCATACTCCGAGTCATCTTATCAAATCTTTTTTCTAAAAATGCTGGGGTTGTTGTAAAACCGCTAGCTAGGTATGTTGGCAGAAATAATAAAGCTGTTGCGATCATAGCAAATGCGGCCAATGCTTCCCAGGCTATGCCCACCAAAGCCTTATCACCAAAAACGTCACCATTTAACCCCACCAATTGCTCAGTAGATAGGTTTGTTAATAATAATGAGCCCGCAACTATCGGCCACGCAAGCGCTCGTCCTCCTGTAAAATATTCCTCAGTGGCACTGTCGGACTTTTTCATCCTTGATACAATTATATATGTAAAGACAGCCACAGATGCTGTGGCAATAATAAATGTAACAATTGAAATTGTATTCATAAGGATTCCTTTTCTTATTAATCTATATTAATTCTGGATAATTTTTCTAATCTATTTTCTTTATCAAATGGCAATAGAGCATATTCAAGGTTATATATTGTAGTATCCATTGGCAAAGTGTATTTATCATGAGTTCTTGCGCCCCAGCTGTTATCACCACCAAGGCCCATTTGTTTATAATCAATAAGCCAGTCTATCTGGTTACCAGGTAAAATATCAATCTTTCCATGGCGTTGGCTATTTTTTGTATAGTCTAATAGAGAATAAGAATATTGGTGTACGCTGCAGTCAAAAGCTGGGAAACCTTTTGCCATTAAACCTACTGATCCATTAGATAATGCCATCCACCTTACATCGGTCTTGTTGCCATTTTCTTGTGGCCTAACATAAGCAAATGTCTGATCCCAAACCGCGCCTGAATATCTTCCAATTTTCCCAGACGTTTTCCGGTCCCAATAAGTCTCGTGAGGCCCTCGACCAAACCATTCAAGATGCTTAAAGCTTTTCGGCAGAGTCATTTTCATTCCAAATCTGGGAAGCTCAGGATGAATGCTACCTGATGGATACAGTGTCTGCTTTATCTTTACCATACCGTTCCCATAAACCGAGTATACTATATTAAGCTGTGTCTGCGTTATTTCATGGACATACATAGCATCAATTATAGCGGTGTTGTTAATAACAGAAGTGTCTAAAGACTGTAATAATATTTCTTCGTGCGCATTTTTCCAGATCGCACATCTTTCTGGCATACCATTTCCTAAATCATTATCAGTAGGCGCCCTCCAAAAGAATGGGTGTAAGGAATTTTGTAATAAAGAAATGTTTTTATATTTATACTGGTCTATGAGCCCACTATCCTGACCAAAAGAAATATCAAAATCATCACCCTTGACTAATATTGATTCATCAAAGAATTCTATAGATACTGGTAAAAGCTCTGTTGGGTCTATCGGAATCGTGTGACGGCTAATAGGTAGACGAAATTGTTCCCACGCAATTAAATAATTTTTTGGTATCAACTTGTCTGGGTTTTTTGTTTTTACTTCTAATAGAAGAAAATACTCGATTCCAGGTTTTGGAATAATTGAAAACAGATTAAATGTTAATGATTGTGACTCTCCCGGTTCTAAATCTAAAGAACTCAGATTCCCTGAGATTTCTACTTTATCATCACCAACAATACTATATGTAAATTTTAAATGACTAAGATTTCTGTAATTATATTTATTTGTTATTTTTATTTTGCCATTAGAAAGGTCAATCGCATCGAATCTAATAGGCTGATAAACTTTTTTTACCTCATTCATGTGTGGATTAGGCATACGGTCAGCAGCTAACAAGCCGTTTGCACAAAAATTTGAATCATTTTCAATAAATGCCCCCTCAAAATCACCTCCGTATGCCCAATATTCTTTGCCACTACCTGTAGTTTTATAGATTGTCTGATCTACCAGGTCCCAGATAAACCCACCCTGTAATGATTCATACTTATCAATAACATCCCAGTAATCTTGCAGATTGCCAACACTATTACCCATAGCATGAGCATATTCACATAATATTAATGGTTTCTTTGGATGCTCTTTAGCATAGTCAGAAATATATTCCAAATTCTTATACATTGGGAAATTGATATCGGTGTGGCTTTTCCCTTTAGCAGGCTCATAAACTACCGGCCTAGAAGTATCTCGATTTTTTATCCAATCGTAGAGTCTCCTAAAATTCTCACCATCTCCAGCTTCATTACCCATAGACCACATAATAATGCATGGCTGATTCTTATCTCTTTCTACCATACGTTTCCCGCGATCTAACCATTGTCCAGTCCAAGAGGTATCATTCGCAATTCTTTCATACCCTTTATCATGGAAACGCATTCCATGTGCCTCAATATTCGCCTCATCTACAACATACAAACCGTACTCATTACATAACTCGTACCAGCGTTCTTGATTAGGGTAGTGACTACAGCGGACTGCATTTATATTATTCTCTTTCATGATCTTAATGTCATTGACCATGCTTTTTTCATCAATCGTTCTACCTTTTATAGGATCCCACTCATGTCTGTTGACGCCACGAAGTGTAAGTACTTCCCCATTTAATTTTAGATTTCCATCAATCATATCTATTTGTCTAAATCCAACCTGCTGCGTAAAACTTTGGAGTGTTTTCCCAAACGGGTCTGACAGTGTTAATTGTAATTGATATAGATTTGGTTGTTCTGCATTCCACTTCATCACATTATTAATATTTTTTTCAAACCATATTGTTTGAGAGCTGTCTATCTTTGTTTTATAAGTAGAATCATAGACTGTCTCTGTTTTTGAGCCAATACTAGATAATAGGGCTCTAACAACATATTTCCCGCTGCTTGATTCACTGCTAATTAGGTCGACACCGAGTTTAAAAATCCCATCATCATATGTTGTGTCTAATCCAGATTCAACATAGAAATCTGAAACCCTTGTTTTCGGAACTGAATAAATAAAAACATCTCGCTCAATGCCACTGAGTCTCCATGTGTCTTGCCCCTCTAAATAACTGCCATCAGAGTACCTATATACCTCAACAGATACATTGTTTTTCCCATTTTTTATATGTGTGGTTATATTAAAATCTGCAGGGGTCTTAGAACCTTGGCTGTATCCTACTTTTTTCCCATTAACCCAACAATAGAAGGCTGATCTAACTCCAGAAAATCGTATAAAAATATCTCGGCCCCGCCAATAAGCTGGGTATTGAAATGATTTACGATAAGACCCTATTTCATTTTTCTCAAAAGGTATTTTGGGTGGATTTGGTGGAAATGGGTATTCCTCATCAAGATAAATGGGCTGGGACCAGCCCTGCAGCTCCCAATGCCCAGGAACCTCAATCGTCTTCCAGTCTGAGATATCAAAATCATTTGAATAAAAGTTTTTAGGCCTCATATTTGGGTTTTTTGAAAAATGAAAGTTCCATTTCCCGTTAAGCGACATAATAAACTTAGATTTATTAGGATCCCCGATTAAAGCATATCGTTCTTTTTCATAAGGGATAAAATGTGCAGTAGGCTCTAAACGATTAATGTTATAAACTGATTGATCTTCCCAATCATATGTCTTTACCTTTTTTTCATTATTATTATTTATAATTAAACCTCCGACTAATAATAAAATACCAATTATAGCTATAACTTGCTTATTCATCTTTAAACCTTAAAATGATTCTCCGACATAACGGCTTCAAAAGATTCTAAAAAATAGTCTGCATTATTTCTATTGAAAACTAGTGGTGGTTTTATTTTCAATACATTATGGTCTGGCCCGTCTGAGCTAATAAGAATACCTTTATCTTTCATCTGATTTACTACTAACTCTGTTTCATCTGGTGCAGGCAGCATCTTATCGAAGTTTTTCATGAGTTCTATGCCTATAAACAGCCCACGTCCTCTTACATCACCAATAATATTATATTTATTCTGTATATCCTTCAACCCATCTAATAAATAGGCCCCTGTTTCATGGGCATTTTTTTGGAGTTCTTCTTGTTTAATAATATCTAGCACTGCTTGACCCACCTCACAAGATACTGGGTTCCCGCCAAAAGAGTTGAAGTATTCCATTCCATTATTAAAAGCTTGTGCAATATTTTTTTTTGTAATAACAACAGAAAGAGGGTGACCATTTCCAATTGATTTCCCAAGTGTAATGATATCCGGAATAACTCCACTCATCTCAAAACCCCAAAAGTGTGAGCCTAATCGACCAAAACCGATTTGTACTTCATCAACGATGCACAATCCTCCTGCTTCTTTTATAATTTTAAATGTTTCACGCATAAATGATGAAGGAATAATAATCTGACCACCACAGCCCATTATTGGCTCCACAATGAAAAAAGCTAATTGCTTTGATTTTTTTTTGATCTTTGTAATGGTATTTTTTACGAGATCGATATAATACTCTTCAGGCTTTGCATCTGCCATCTTATGTTCTCCTCTATACATGTCAGGCATAGGTATTACATGAACATAATCTGGTTTTCCTTTGCCGCCATCGCCAAGAAATTTGTAGGGACTAATATCAATAAGTGAGGAAGTATGGCCATGGTATGCGCCGGACAATACAATTGATTCATAACTATCATTATACAACCGAGCGATTCGTAGTGCTAAGTCATTTGACTCACTGCCAGAGTTAGTAAAATAACAAACCTCTAGTTCATCAGGTAAAGTGTGGGTAAGATTTTGAGCATAATCTAAAATGGAATCATGCAAATACCTGGTGTTTGTATTCAGATCTTTGTTTTGATTATTTGCGGCTTCAATAACTTTGGGATGACAGTGGCCTACATGAGAGATATTATTGACCGCATCTAAATATTTTTTACCATTACTATCATACAAATACTGTCCTCTCCCTCGAACAATATGAAGCGGCCTATCATAAGAAACACTAATAGATGGGGCTAAGTATTTGTTTCTTTTTTTAATGATGTCACTATGGTCTAACATATTGGACCAATCTTTTTGACCAAGTATATAGGTCTTCTTGATACATAAAATTTAAAAATTCCCATGCCTCGATATTAGATACCATGAGATATTTATTCTCAGGAAATATTTCACTTCGATATTTTGCCATTGTTACAGAAATACAAAGCCGGATACAGACAAGATAGATAATGGCTTTTATTTCTTCGCGAGATAAATAATTCGTGAGGCAAAATCCTTTGATTATATCGCCTGCAATCGAATGCGGAGCGCTCTTCCCTAGAACAGCATAGGCAATGCACACAGCTGGCTCTGCAGCAACATAGGTGTAGACCATGTCTCCAAAGTCAATTATGCCATATATTTCGTTATTATTATTTATAATTATGTTATGATCATTACAATCATTATGGATTATGCTTTTTCTTAACAAGTTCTTATTGGGCAAAATATTTTTCTCAAATTCTTTGATAAAGTGGGATATTATTCTTTTCTCTTTTTTCCCTTTAAACAATCTGGCGTGCTTTCTAAGAAAATCAATGTTATTTATATCCCAGGGAAATTTCCTATTTGCATAAGGATCTGAAAATGATTCTAAAATCTTAGTAAGATTGCCAATAAATGTACCTAGCTGATAGTAGGATATGGTTTTCTCATCAATGTCTTTTAACTGAGCCCCATTTACATAGGATACCAAACGTAAAACATATTCTGTATTATTTCTTTTCAACCTCCCGACTCTTTCCCCATCAAGCGTATTTATTATTCTAGGCGCCTCAACTAAGTCAGAACTAATTTTCTGAAAATGATGTAATACATTTGTCTGCATATTTATTATATCGATAGATTCTTTCGGGTTATAGATTTTTAATACAAACTCATTTCCCTTATTATCTAAATAGAAATTCTGATCTCGATCGCTGTCTAGGGTTCTTGCATTTACGGTTAAACCATATTCATCATAAACAATTTTCTTTGCATCTGATTTTGTAAAAGACGGGGGTAGAATAGAGAATATTGACATAATAATGACTATGTAAATTTATTTACCTCCCAATGAATATCATAAAAATAAAGAAGTAGATGGTAAATTTATTATTCACTACGAATAGTCACTTTTAACACTGAATTTTGTGTAACATAATGAAACAAATCATTATTTATAAACAATTTTGAATGTAATAAAATGATACATTTTATTGTTGCTGTGTATAATTTTGTTATTATATTCCAGGTAATCGAGGTAAGTAGCACAATATTGTGTGTGCAAAACATTAAATAAAATAAAAAGAGTTAGATTACTATGTCTGAGCCATTACCGCAGCCCATACTTGTTGTTGACAGCGATGAGCAGTCAATTGACCACATCGCTAGCGGACTAAAAGAAAGTGGATACCTGGTCATCACAGCCCCTGATGGATATGATGGCTACGTTAGAGCGCGGAATGAGGGCCCAAATGTTATTATAGCCAATGATCTGCTCCCCTATGTAAGCGGTTATAAACTTTCTAAACTGATAAAATCCGATGACAGACATCGAGAAACGAAAATAATTATTATGAGTAGCTCATCCGGAGTCGCTATCGATAAAATGTTCAAACAGAGTGACGCTGACAGTATGCTTGAAAAACCCTTTCAGTTAAAAGATGTTATTAAGCTATTAAAGCAGGAATCCAACGAGGAACAAAAAAATGATTAAAGATCTCTACCCATTTATACAGGTATATGCATTAATTATCGGTCTTGCCGTCGGAAGCTTCTTGAATGTTATTATATACAGACTACCACATAATAAATCAATTGTCAGACCAAGATCAAAGTGTACGGGATGCGGAACCCAGATCGCCTGGTATGATAATATACCCGTGTTGAGCTATATACTGATTCTTGGTAAATGTAGAAACTGTAAGGCAGCTATAAGTATCCGCTATCCACTGATTGAGTTAATCTGTGGCCTAATGACGATTACGCTCCTTAGTATCTATGGCCTCTCTCTGGAGTTTATTGTTATCGTATTATTGTGTTACATGTTGATCGCAATTACATTTATTGATGTTGATCATTTTATCATTCCAAACGAGTTTATCATTTTTGGCTTGGCCATTTCTATTATCGCTCACGCTTTTAAACTTTTACCGATTTCAATCCTAGAAGGAGTCTATGGCATATTCGCATTTGGAGGAACATTGTTTATTATGGGGGCCGTTGGCACCTGGGCTTTTCGAAAGGAAGCTCTTGGTTTTGGTGATATAAAACTAGGACTGGTCTTGGGCTCTTTTCTTGGAACCGAGCTCTCGCTTTTAGCATTGTTTTTAAGTTTTATTTTTGCTGCATTTATGAGTATCATACTTCTAATTGCGAAGGAAGTAGGTGAGGACCACATGATTCCATTTGGGCCCTCTATCGCAGCAGGAACCTTGCTAACTATATTCACAAAAACTGTTGGCGGTGGAAATCATATTATCAACTGGTACTTTACTAATATGTGGACCGGAGAATATTTCTTTTAATGGCTATCACACGAAAAAAGAATATTGGGCTGCTGCTTATTGAGG
>Ga0208407_1000811_pt1 | contig 14574 bp, 8 predicted proteins | sample ETNtaG_9_FD_185775 | JGI IMG/M metagenome (GOLD analysis project Ga0208407, IMG submission 185775) | Marine microbial and viral communities from oxygen minimum zone, Eastern Pacific Ocean - ETNP201406SV69 (SPAdes) (version 2) | ecosystem: Environmental > Aquatic > Marine > Oceanic ...
AGATGGTGCTATCTGGTTCAAAACCACTAGCCTAGGAAAAGAAGAAGACAAGGTATTAGTAAAAAGTACAGGTGAGCCAACTTATCGTTTACCTGATATTGCTTATCATATAGATAAGGTAGATAGGGGTTTTGATTTAATTGTCGATATATTTGGCGCAGATCATATTGATACCTATCCAGACGTCCTGCTCGGATTAGAAGCCTTGGGCAAAAAAATAGATCATATTAAAGTGATAGTGCATCAATTTGTTACGCTAAAGAAAAATAATGAGGTTGTCAAAATGTCTACTCGTAAAGCTAATTTTATTACATTAGACGCTCTAATAGAAGAACTAGGAGTAGATGTAGTCCGATATTTCTTTATTATGCGAGGAGCAAGCAGTCATTTAGATTTTGATTTTGATTTAGCAAAAGATGAGTCTGAAAAAAATCCTGTCTACTATCTTCAATATGCACATGCCAGAATTTCCAATCTACTTATCCGATATAAAAATGATATAAAAGAAGATACAGATTTAGATTTGAGCTTACTAAAGGAAAAAGATGAGATAGTATTAATAAAAAAATTATCTGAATTCCCGACAAAGATGAATGAAATACATGATTCTCTAGAGCCAAGAAAATTAGCTACTTATCTTGAAGAAGTTGCAGCATCATATCATAAGTTCTATGGCAATCATAAAGTAATTAATATTGATAATATACCATTATCATATGCACGAAAAAATCTTTGTAATGCAACACAAATTATTCTAAAAGCAGGGCTGGCTATCTTAGGTATTACTGCTCCGGAAAAAATGTAAAATATCATGTCTGATATAACAAGACGCGAGTTTATTAGAAGAAGTTTAATACTTTCTGCTGGAGCATCTTTGATTATCTCTTGTGAAGATAATGATAGTACTCCTACTACCACAATTGATACATCGCCAGGAATGTTAGGTGCAGCTAGCAATACTAAAAAAGTAATTATAGTGGGTGCAGGCATGTCTGGTTTAGTCGCTGGTTATGAGTTAGTAAGAGCTGGGCATGATGTAAGTATATTAGAAGCAAGAGATAGAATAGGTGGAAGAGTATTAACTATTCGTTCTCCCTTTTCTAATGATCATTTTGCAGAAGGTGGAGCAGCAAGAATAAAACCAAGTCATAACCTAACAATAGGATATGCAAATCATTTTAATCTTGATTTAGATCCATTCTATGCTACATCTGGAGACTATATCAATATGTCAAACGGTAATCGTGAAATTATTACCAATAACACATATTTAAATACAAGCTATGGGTCAGTTTTACGTAAAGAATATATGAAAATACGTGGGGGCTCTGATCTTTTACCAAATGCATTTTCTAATTCTAGCACATTAAATAACAAAATATATCTTGGAACTCCAGTCACTTCAATAGCTCAGCAAAATAACAGCATAACCGTGCAAACATCAAATGGGAATCAATTTATTGCCGACAAGGTATTATGTACAGTCCCTTTAACGGTACTAAATAAAATTCAGTTTACTCCATCGCTATCTTCTGAGAAACAAACTGCAATGAACGGAGGATATCGCTATGCTCCTTCTACTAGAATTTATATGCAATTTCAAAATCGATTTTGGGAAAATGAATCATTAAGTGGATGGGGGAATACGGACATTCCTGAAGAAATCTGGCAACCTACATGGGACTTATCGGGAGATACGGGAGTTATTATGTCTTACTTACGTTGGACGCCTGCAGAAAATATGGATGCTTTGAGTGAACAGGAGCGTATTGATTATGTATTAAATCGATGGGAAAATGTCTTTCCTGGTGCAACAAACAATCTAGATAGTGGTACATCTCAATCTTGGGCTCAAGAAGAGTGGTCTAAAGGAGCATGGGCTTCCCCTACTAGTTCTCAAGATGCAGCTTTAGCTAACCATATTGGCTTAGCTGAAGGTGACATTCATTTCGCAGGTGAACATGCGTCAGATGACCATGGTTGGATGCAAGGAGCTTTAGTTTCTGGGCTTCGCGCAGCTAATGAAATTAATACCGCAAGTTAATGTTAGTAATAGGTCATAGAGGGGCGTCTGGTTATGTCGCTGAGAATACTTTAGAATCTATTCAAAAAGCTTTGGATCTAAATGTAGATGGAATTGAAATAGATGTCCAACGCTGTGCTTCAGGAGAAATTGTAGTATTTCATGATAAAGAATTAGATCGTCTGACTAATCGCAAAGGCTTAATAGAAAAAACCAATTTTGATGAATTAAGCACTATACTGATTAAAGAAAAATATAAAATACCAACTTTAGAAGAGGTGCTAAAATTAATAGATGGTAAAATATTATTAAACATTGAACTAAAAGGAGAAAATACTGCTATAGAAACTGCATCTATTCTAGAAAAACATATTCGAAAAACAAAAAGTGATTTGAAAAAATTTATTGTTTCTAGTATGGATTGGGAGGAATTAACTCTTTTTAAAAATACCAACAAACATATTCCTATTGGTATCTTAAGCAATGCACATTTTATTTTTGAAAATAATGTTCTTGACCAAGCAAAAAAGCTTAATGCTATTGCTATACACCCTAGATTATCTGTACTAAACCAAGAAATAGTTGATAAGATTCATTCTTTAGGATTATTAGTATATAGCTGGACAATTAATGAACCACAACACATAAGTAAAGCAATGCAATTAGGCATTGATGGTATTATTACAGATTTTCCAGATCGTATTATAAAATAAATTCTCTGTGGAGGCGGGGAGATTCGAACTCCCGTCCATAATAGAGAAAAGGTAAATATCTACATGTTTAGTTACTTGATCAAATTTTGCCTTATAAAGGTTCAAGAACAGACGAATATAAGACTATCTTCTAAGGGTTCACTTATTTAGTTGAAGCAAAAAAATAAGCTATCTCATTTTTATGACATCATTCAGATAGCGATGAGCAACGCCTACTGATGATGGGTTATAGCAATTAAGCTACAGCCATTTGGCCATAATCGGCACTTAATACGGTTTAGAAGTTTTAAGAGTTACTAAGCTCTACATGCAACTTAAAATTTCTTTCTAAAATGTCGAAACCGGTCGCCCCCAATTGTCAAATATGTTGAAAGATACAATACTTTTTATAAACAAAAAAGGCTCCGTCAGCGCCAACCTCAGAGCCTTTCCGATTGCTTGTATTTGCGTACAATATCTAATTAAAGACTATGGTAAGATAATAGAATTTTATATAATTGGTCAATACTTTAATTGCAAAATTGAAAAAAAAAATTAAAAAATTTCTTTTTTTCCATTACCAAATCTGAGTTCATTGCCTTAAATTAATCCCTAGTTTTGCCGACGTAGCTCAATGGTAGAGCAGGGGCCTTTTAAGCCCTTGGTTGTAGGTTCGAGTCCTTCCGTCGGTACTAAGTTCAATAAACAAAATAAAATTTCAATGTCTGAGTTTCACAACAAACATATCGGCCCTAACTCTGCAGAGATAGAAGAAATGCTTTCTTCTCTTAAATGTAATAGTCTTGATGAGCTTCTTGAAAAAATTGTACCAAATAAGATTTTAGATATTGATGAAAACTCTATTGGGAATGAACATTTTTCTGAAAATGATATTTTAAACTATGTCAAAGAAATTGGATCACAAAACCAAGTCTTTCGTTCTTTAATTGGTCAAGGGTATTATGATACGATTACGCCTAATGTAGTATTAAGAAATATTTTAGAAAATCCAGGATGGTATACACAATATACGCCTTACCAACCTGAGATTTCTCAAGGAAGATTAGAGGCACTACTTAACTATCAAACAATGATCTCAGAAATTTGTGAATTACCAATTGCTAATGCCTCTTTACTGGATGAAGGAACTGCGGCAAGTGAAGCAATGTTGATGTTCTATAGAAAAAATAGATCAGATTCTAATAAATTTCTTATTGATGAAAACTGTTTTCAACAAACCATCGATGTTATTGTTTCCAGAGCAAAACCTCTTGATATTGAAATTGAGATTACATCACATGAAAATTTTAATTATGAAGATGCTTTTGGTTGTATTGTACAATATCCTGATCGTTTTGGTAGAATTGCAAGCCCTGAAGCATATCAAAATATCTCCGATAAAGCTCATGAATCTGATTGTAAGGTAATTTTTGCAACTGATTTAATGTGTCTACAGTTATTTCAATCGCCTGGTGCATATCAAGCAGATGTTGCGGTTGGAAATAGTCAACGATTTGGAGTGCCTTTAGGGTACGGTGGACCACATGCAGCTTTTATGGCTACGGCAGAAGAATTTAAAAGAGATATCCCTGGAAGAATTGTGGGTGTTTCAAAAGACAGAAGAGATAATCAGGCATATCGACTAACATTACAAACAAGAGAACAGCATATCAGAAGAGAAAAGGCTACCTCAAATATATGTACAGCTCAAGTACTATTAGCAATTATGTCGAGTATGTATGCAATCTTTCATGGTCCAGAAAAATTAAAAGATATTGCTAATACTATTCATAATCATACCAAAAATCTTGCAAAGAAATTAAGTGAACACGGTCATGAGGTTGTACTAAATAATGAATCATACTTTGATACTTTGTCAATTAAATTAAATGGTATTGATAAAAAAACTTTGGAAAAAAGAGCTTTAAGTAAAGGATATAATTTTATGTATCATTGCCAAGATTTAATTGGCATCTCATTAGATGAAAAAACCTGTGCTAGTGAGATAGAAGAAATTGCTACTCTTTTTAAAGCAAAAAATAATTCTACAGCTACCAATCCTGGATCTACCCTAACAAGAGAAGGTTTAACTTTACACCACTCTATTTTTAATAGCATTCATTCAGAAACAGAGATGTTGCGATATGTTCACAAACTAGAAAAAAGAGATCTTTCTCTTAATCATAGCATGATTCCATTAGGATCTTGTACTATGAAATTAAATGCAACAGTAGAAATGATTCCTATAGGTTGGCCTGAGTTTAATACGATACATCCATTTGCGCCATCCAACCAAACAGAAGGCTACAAAAAAATTATTGATGAATTCGAAATGATGCTTAATAAAGTTACTGGTTTTAATGCAGTATCATTCCAACCAAACTCTGGAGCGCAAGGTGAATATGCTGGCTTGCTAACCATCCAAGAATATCATAAAAAAAATGATGATGATAGAAACGTATGTATTATTCCAGAATCTGCGCATGGAACCAACCCAGCAAGTGCAATTATGGCTGGCTTAAAAGTGGTGATTGTAAAATGTGATAATAATGGTAATGTTGATTTTGATGACTTAAAAAAGAAGGTAGCGGATGCAGGTGATAACCTATCTTCTCTCATGGTTACCTATCCTTCTACTCATGGAGTTTTTGAACATAATATAGATGAGATTTGTGATTTAATTCATAATAATGGCGGATTGGTATATATGGATGGCGCAAATTTAAATGCTATGGTAGGAATATGTAAACCAGGTCACTTTGGTGCTGATGTTATGCATATTAATTTACATAAAACATTCTGTATCCCGCATGGTGGTGGTGGACCAGGAATGGGCCCTATATGCGTCAATGACAAATTAAAACCTTATTTACCTAAACATCATATTACAGATGAAGACTATTCCTACTCTGTATCTTCTTCCCCCTATGGTAGCGCAAATATATTATTAATTTCATATATCTACATGAAGTTGATGGCTGGAAAAGGTTTGTTGAAAGCATCCCAAGTAGCAATTTTAAATGCAAATTATATGGCTAAAAAATTAGAAAAAGATTATCAAATCTTATATCGAGGTGAAACCGGATTAAATGCACATGAATTTATTGTTGATTGTAGAGAATTCAAAAATAGTGCAGGTATTACCAATGAAGATATTGCAAAACGACTTATGGATTACGGATATCATGCACCAACAATGTCCTGGCCAATTCCAGGAACATTAATGATTGAACCTACTGAGAGCGAATCTAAGAATGAATTAGATAGGTTCTGTGATGCAATGATTCAGATCAAACAAGAAATTGATGAAATTGCTAGTGGGAAAATGCCTCAAGATAATAATGTGCTTGTAAATGCTCCTCATACTATTCAAGATATTTGCGAGGAGTGGGATCGTCCATATAGCAAAGAAAAAGCTATATTCCCGCAAGAATCAATTAAAGAAAATAAATTTTGGCCACACGTATCAAGAATTGATAATGCATACGGAGATCGAAATTTTTTCTGTGTGTGCCCAGATATAGAAGATTATAAATAATTATTATTTAAAATACTCTTGTAATGCTTTGACTCGCACTTGTCCACTAAGCGATATTGCTTCTATAGCAGCTCTCGCTCCTGGCATAGTTGTAATAGTTAAAATATTTTTCATAACAGATGTTCTGCCGATAGATTCTTCATCATATCGTGCTTTAGCGCCTGTAGGGGTGTTAATTACAAATTGAACATTATCATTTAATATCTCGTCAACAACATTAGGTCTACCTTCACCGACTTTAAAAATTTCTTTACAAGAGACACCATGTTTAGATAAATATTGTGCAGTTCCTTCAGTGGCAATAATATCAAAACCAATATCAACTAAATCTCTAGCAGCATATAACGCTTCTCTTCTATCAGCCTTATTGATAGAAATAAATGCTGTGCCTTTTTTAGGAACGGTATATCCATCAGATTCCATTGCTTTTAAAAATGCCACACCTACGTTGTCATTAATTCCCATCACTTCGCCTGTAGATTTCATTTCTGGCCCTAAAAAAACTTTTTCATTTTTAAACTTTTTAAATGGTAGTACTGCTTTTTTTACTGCAACATGTTTATGTCTTATATTTTTTAATTTAAAGTCCTTTAATTTTTTTCCTACAGATAGCTGAGCTGCAATATTTGCTAATGAAATATTACTATATTTGCTTACAAAGGGCACGGTCCTACTAGATCGAGGATTTACTTCTAACACATAGACTATTTCATCTTTAACAGCAAACTGTAAATTAATTAACCCTATGACATTCAATGCTTTAGCCAGTTTTGTTGTAACCTCTATAATCTCTTTTTTCACTTTGTTAGTAATTTTATGCGCAGGTAATACACAAGACGAGTCTCCAGAATGGATTCCTGCCTCTTCAATATGTTGCATAATACCGGCAATAAAAACATCTTTACCATCACAGAGCGCATCTACATCAAATTCAAATGCATTTTCAATAAATTGATCAATTAAAATTGGGTGATCACTGGTTGCTTCTGCAGATCTAAATACATAATCCACAAGCTGCTTCTTTGAATAAACAATTTGCATCGCTCGGCCACCTAATACATAACTCGGTCGAACCAAAACAGGGAATTTTGCTTTTTCAGAATACGCTACAATCTCATCATAATTTTTTGCAATACAATACTTTGGAACTGTTACCTTGAGTCGATTGACTAAATCAGTAAATTCTTCTCTATCCTCTGCTAAATTGATACTATCAGAAGAGGTCCCAAAAATTTTTATGCCAGCTTCTTCAAGTTGATTAGCAATTTTTAAAGGTGTTTGTCCACCAAATTGCACTAAAACACCATCAGGCTTTTCAAAATCAATGATATTCATTACATCTTCAAATGTAATTGGTTCAAAATAGAGTCTGTCAGCTAAATCAAAATCAGTAGAAACTGTTTCTGGATTACAATTTACCATTATTGATTTATAGCCAGCTTCTCGTAAACCATACACGGCTTGTACGCAACAATAGTCAAACTCAATTCCTTGACCAATACGATTTGGGCCTCCACCTAAAATGACAACTTTTTTCCCTTCAAGAGGTTTAATATCATGAGTTTGTTCATAAGTAGAATAGCAATAAGGAGTTTCTGCTACAAATTCACCGGCACAGGTATCTACAACCTTATAGACAGGTATAATATTTTTCTTAATTCTTAGTTTTCTAATTTCTGAGGGGTTCTTATTTGTTAATGCACCAATTTGTATATCTGAAAAACCATTTTTCTTTAGTAATTCTAAATTTTTAATCGAATTATGTTCTTTTTCTAAGTAAACAATCTCTGCAATCTCATGTAAGAACCATGGATCAATTCCTGTATTTTTATGAATCTCCTCAATGGTGAATTCTTGCTTAATTGCTTCTTTTACTTTTAACATTCTAAAAGCACTCCCATCATTCAATGATGAAATATCTAACGAACGATAACGTTTAATATCTGGATCTTCATTTCTTGGATCTTTCGCAGAGAGACCTGGTAAATTTAATTCTAAAGATCGAAATGCTTTCTGGAATGACTCTCTAAATGTTCGACCGATAGACATTGCCTCACCAACAGACTGCATTTGAACACCCAACTTACCTGAAGCAGAAGAAAATTTTTCAAAATCAAATCTTGGCAATTTAGTGACGATATAATCAATAGTTGGTTCAAATGCTGCTAAAGTTTTATTTGTGATATCATTTTTTAATTCATCTAATGAATACCCCACTGCTAATTTAGCTGCTATTTTTGCAATAGGAAATCCTGTGGCTTTTGATGCCAGGGCAGAGGAGCGACTTACTCTTGGGTTCATTTCAATAATTACCATTCGTCCATCTTGCGGATTTACAGCAAACTGTACATTAGATCCTCCTGTATCAACTCCAATTTTTCTTATACATTGAATTGCTGCATTTCTCATATTTTGAAATTCTTTATCAGTTAAGGTCATTGCAGGTGCAACAGTAATTGAATCTCCTGTATGAATTCCCATTGGATCAATATTTTCTATAGAACAAATAATAATAACATTATCATTTGGGTCGCGTATTAATTCTAATTCATATTCTTTCCAACCCATAAGGTATTCTTCAACTAAGACTTGTCCTGTGGGGCTTTCTTTCAGTCCTTTTCCTATAGATTCTTTAAATTCTTCTTCATTATATGCTACAGAACCTCCTGAACCTCCTAAAGTAAAAGAGGGTCTAATGATAGCAGGCAAAGAAATTGTTTTTAATAAATCTTTTCCTTCATCTAGAGATTTAATCGTATAACCGTATGGCAAGTCTAAGCCAATTTCTAGCATAGCTTCTTTAAATTTTTCCCTACTTTCAGCAGTTTCAATAGCTTTTTTATTGGCTCCAATCAGCTCTACATTATATTTTTTTAAAATACCCTGATCGTCTAAATCCATTGCAACATTTAGTGCAGTTTGTCCACCTACAGTTGGTAAAATAGCATCTGGTTTTTCTTTTTTGATAATTGCTTCAACATGGGCTGTTGTGATAGGCTCAATATATGTTTTATCTGAAAATTTAGGATCGGTCATAATCGTAGCAGGATTAGAATTAATTAACACAACCTTATATCCTTCCTCTTTTAATGCTTTGATTGCTTGAGTGCCTGAATAATCAAATTCACAACCTTGACCAATAACAATGGGGCCTGCACCAATTACTAAAATTGTTTTGATATCTTTTCTTTTAGGCATTTGAATCCATCATTTTAAAAAATTTATCAAAAACATATCTTGAATCATGAGGTCCTGGACTAGCCTCTGGGTGATATTGAACAGAATAAGCTTGCATATCTTCGCAAGCAATCCCTGCAATGGTATCATCGTTTAAATGAGTATGTGTTATTGTAATATTAGGCTGTAATGAGTCGCCATCTACTGCAAATCCATGGTTTTGTGATGTAATTTCAATCTTGTTGGTTGTTAAATTTTTTACCGGCTGATTAATACCCCTATGACCAAACTTCATTTTAAAAGTTGTAGCTTCTAATGCTAATGCTAAAATCTGGTGTCCAAGACAAATACCAAAAATTGGTTTAATGCCTAGCAATTCTTTGACTGTATCAATACCATATGAAACAGCAGAAGGATCTCCTGGTCCATTTGATAGAAAAATTCCATCAGGATTATACTCTAAGATTTCTTTAGCCTTGACAGAAGCTGGAAAAATAGAAACTTCAGCATGATTTTCTAATAAGATATCATAGATATTGCTTTTCATTCCATAATCAATGGCAGCAATTTTATATTTTGGATTTTTTTCATTAGATAAAATAGTTTTTTTCTTTCTAGAAACTTCTTTTGCTAAATCTAAACCTTCCATTGAAGGCACTTTTTTTATTTTATTTCTTAAGCTATTGATATTAAAATCTTTTGTAGAAATAATTCCTCTCATTGCTCCATTATCTCTAATATGTACAGTAAGAGCTCGGGTATCAATGTCTTGTATACCAATAACTTTATTAGACCTTAGAAATGAATCTAATGAATTGCTAGATCTCCAATTAGAAGGAGATAGTGCTTCATTTTTAACAATAAAGCCTGTAGCATATACTTTGGAAGATTCTCCATCTGATTCATTAGTCCCATAGTTACCAATATGTGGACTACACATAACAATCATTTGTTTTGCGTAAGAAGGGTCTGTTAAAATTTCTTGGTATCCTGTCATTCCAGTATTGAAACATACTTCACCAGAAGTCTCCCCTAACGCACCAAGACTTTTTCCTTTAAAAAAAAGGCCATCCTCTAAATATAGGATAGCCTTTTGTTGTTTTTGCATGCCTGATTTTATACCATATAATTGAAAATTAAAACCTTATTTTTTTCCCACTCTCCATTGTCTTCACAGCAAGAATAGTTAATAGAACACAAAACGTAATAATAAATGCCATTGAATCAACAAATGGGGCGTCAGAGATTCCCAGGGTTGAGTATCGTAAAGCATTGATGGTATAAAAGACAGGATTAACTTTGCTAATTGCCATACCCCAAGCTGGCAAATCATTAACAGAATAAAAAATTCCTCCTAAAAAACTTAAAGGAGTAAGAACAAAATTTTGGATTAATGACAGCTGGTCCCATGAATCAGACATCTGTCCAATAAAAAGGCCAAGGCTAGAAAAAGACCAGGACACAATCAGGATTATAAATAGAGTTGAAATTGGATCTTGAACACTCATTCCTGCCATCAAACAAATTAATAAAATAAGAAACCCATTAACAAAACCGCGAACAGCCCCACCGATAATAAATGAGATTGATAATTCTAAACTTGAAAGTGGGGTAATAAGCAGTTCAGGAAGTGTTTGTAGTAGTTTCATTTGCAACATTGATGATGCCGTATTAGCTACAGAGTTAGTTATAACATTCATCATCAATAATCCAGGTAGAATATACATTTTATAAGATACTCCAGGAGCAATAGGGTCTATACGACTTTCAAGTGCCACACCAAATACAAAAATATATAAGAGCGTTGTTATAATCCCAGGGATAATTGTTTGTTTCCAAACAGTAAAAAATCGCAAAACCTCTCTTGAAGAAAGTGTATAAAATCCAACCCAATTTTTAATCATCTAACTTTCTCCCTGTTAATGCTAAAAACACATCCTCTAGTTTTGATTTGTTGGTGGATGCTTTAAGATTAGATACAGTGTCTTCGGCAATAAGTTTGCCGCTATTGATAATGCCAACTCTTTCACATAATAATTCTGCTTCATCAATATAGTGAGTAGTTAATAAAATTGTTTTTCCTTCTTTATGTAATTCTTGTAAAAAATCCCAGAGATCATGTCTTAATGCTACATCAACTCCTGCTGTAGGTTCATCAAGAATTAAGATTTCAGGATCATGTACTAAAGCTCTTGCAATTTGCAAACGTCTTTTCATCCCGCCTGATAATTGACGCATTTTTTTATCTTTATGACTATATAAGCCAACTTTATGAAGTATAAAGTTAATGCGTTCTTCAGCATCTTTTCTTTTTATGCCATAAAAACCTGCTTGAAAATATAGTAGTTGTTCTACAGGGAAAAACCAATCATTGCTAATTTCTTGTGGAGCAATTCCAATTTGAAATCTTGCATACCGAAATTCAGATACTATATCTTTGTCAAAAACTTTAATATTCCCTTCTGTCGGTTTTACAAGGCTTGTAATTGCATTAATTGTAGTAGATTTTCCTGCACCATTTGGTCCGAGTAAGCCATAAAATTCACCTTTCTTAATTGATAAATCAATACCTTGTACAGCATACACAGATTCATCATATTTTTTATGCAAGTTTTTAATATTAACGGCTATTTCATTCATAATGAGGCTCAATTTTATATATTTTACCAGAGAATTCAACTATATAAATTTCATTATTAATATCTTGACTAAATGATGATATCATATGTTTTTCAGATCCAAGAAGAGGTTCTGTAATTTCTTGAACTATATTTTTTAATGGATCTAACGCCCAAATTTTTCCAGTACAAAAGTCTGAAAAAATATATAATCCATATAAGCTTTTAATTTGATCTCCTCTATATATATAACCACCAGTAACAGAACAGCCAGAAACATTTTTTTCTTTAATTCCCATTAAGCTGTATGGGTAGCTTGCATCACTGGGGTATTCAAATATTGGATTGATAAAACCCTCTTTATCGCATCCTGGTTCAGGATAACAATGATTTCCCTCCATTATATTCCATCCAAAGTTTCCTCCATTTTCTCCAAACTCTAAATAATTGATTTCTTCCCAGAGATATTGCCCAACATCTCCCATATAAATATCACCATTGTTGTTGTCGAAAGAAAACCGCCATACATTACGTAAACCATGAGCCCATATTTCACTTTTTATATCTGAATCATTATTTTTTTTATGCAAAACCAAAGGATTGTCATTAGGAATTAAATAACTTCCATCGTCTTGAGGATCAATGCGTAAAATAGAGCCAAAAAAATTATGTAAATTTTGTGCATTATCATATGGATCACCTGAAGCGCCCCCATCTCCAAATGATATATATAAATAATTGTCTATTGGATTAAAATCTAGGTGACCCCCATTGTGATTATTAAATGGTTGTTCAAAATAGATTAGTTTTTTTTCTGACTCTATGTCTACTTCACCTTTATTGTCTGATAAGCGGAATCGTGATACCACAGAATAGTTTTCAGTATCAATATATGACACATAAAAAAATCCGTTAGATTGAAAATTTGGATCAAATACCATACCTAATAATCCACGTTCATCTGGAGTAATGCTCACGCTAATCTTTTTACTTAAATCAAGAAATAATGATTTATTTTGCAAATTGTTAATTAGATAAATTTTTCCAGTCTGCTCAACAGCATACATTTGGTTTGTTACAGGTTCAAAAACAGCAAAAACGGGACGATTAAGATTTTCAGCTATTATGGCTGATTTTATATCATTGATTTCTTGTGTAAAAAGTATAGAAATAGAGAATAGAAAATAATATTTAAGAATTTTGTTCATCTAATAAGGAGCTTAATTTATTTTCATTAATAATCTTTATATTTAGCGCGTGAGCTTTATCAGCTTTGGAGCCTGCATTTTCTCCCATAACTAAAAAATTTGTTTTAGATGAAATAGCACTTGTTACTTTAGCGCCTTTTCTTTCTAACAACTCCTTTATCTGATTGCGTTTATAATTCTTAAAACTACCAGTAATCACAAATGTAACATCTTTTAATTCTTTAGAATTTTTAAAAACGGTTTTCTTAATTTTTACTCCACTATTTAGACAATTTTTTATAGTCTCTCTATTAGAGGGGCTATTAAAAAACTCTATAATTGATTGTGCAACAATTAAACCTACGCCATCAATTGCTTCAAGCTCTTCTAAGGAAGAAGTAGAAAGCTTTTTAATAGAAGACTCGCAATGTATATCTAATATTTTTGAAATATGTTGTCCAACGTTAGGTATACCCAAGGCAAATACAAACCTGGGAAAGGTGGTGTCTTTGGATTCATTAATAGCCTTAATTAGATTATTCACAGATTTTTCCTGAAATCGATCTAAAACAACTAAATCAGAATATGATAGATTAAATAAATCATCTATTTTTTGAATAAGATTGTTATGCATCAATTGTTCAACAATCTGAACTCCTAGACCGTCAATATTCATAGCATTTTTTGAACAAAAATGCTCTATTGATCCTTGTAGCTTTGCGTTACAAGCTAAATTTTCACACCTATATGCAGCTTCGCCTTCTATGCGACTAATTATTGATTGGCATGAAGGACAATTATGGCTTGCTATATTAAATGTGACGGTATTTTTAGGTCGTTTTTTCAATATAATTTTTGAAATTTTTGGTATAACATCACCTGATCTCTGTACAATCGCGTAATCATTAATTCTAATATCTTTTCTATCAATTTCATCCTGATTATGTAATGTGGCGCTGCTAATCATTGCTCCTGAAATTTCTACTTCTTTAATTTTTGCTACAGGAGTAATCACTCCTGTACGACCTACTTGAAGAATAATATCTAATATTTGTGTTTCTGCAGATTTAGATTTGAATTTTGCAGCAATTGCCCATCGTGGAGACCTGGCCCTTTCTCCTAAAGTAGATCTTAATGAATAGTTATCCACCTTTATGACAGACCCATCAATCTCATAAGGAATATGCTCTCTTTCACTTTCTAATGTTTTATGGTATTTAGTCATATCTTCAATGCTATTAATTTGTTTTGCTAAGGGGTTAACAGGCAATCCTATATATTTTAGATGTGATAACATAGCCCAATGACTATCCAGATTTATGCTATTACTATCTCCAAT
>Ga0208407_1000814_pt1 | contig 14565 bp, 10 predicted proteins | sample ETNtaG_9_FD_185775 | JGI IMG/M metagenome (GOLD analysis project Ga0208407, IMG submission 185775) | Marine microbial and viral communities from oxygen minimum zone, Eastern Pacific Ocean - ETNP201406SV69 (SPAdes) (version 2) | ecosystem: Environmental > Aquatic > Marine > Oceanic ...
CTGTACACGCTGTACCTCCTTGGGGCGCCTCTCTTCCTATTAGTGCTAATCGGGGCTTGGTACGTCGCCTTGGTTACCTTGGAGTCGATGGGTTCGCTCGATCGCATGGATGCCACGAGGCTGCTCGGAATCATCCTGATGCTCAGAACCGGCCGAGGCAGGAGGGTGCTGGACAGGGTCTCCAGCAATAGGAGGTTCTGGCGGGCCTACGGGGAGATATCGATCTGGCTGTGCTTCCTCGTGATGACCGGGGTCATCCTGCTCCTCTTCGTCAGCGCCATCGAGACCGCTCTGCGGCCTCCCGACGAGTACCTGCCTGCCGGCGACCTGCTGCTGATCCCCGGCGTCACCAGCTTCGTTCCCTTCTGGTGGCCCGCCCTGGCGCTGATCGTCGCCTTGGTCATCCACGAGTACAGTCACGGGATCCAAGCAAGGGCCCACGGAATGAGGCTGAGGAGCTTCGGGCTTCTACTGGTTGGCCCCGTTCCGATCGGCGCTTTCGCAGAGCCCGAGGAGGCAGAGATGGCCAGGGCTCCCAGACGCGATAGGATGAGGCTATTCGCTGCTGGTCCTTCGATCAACATTTTCGCAACTTACGCTGCACTGATTCTCCTTTCTGCCGTTGCTAGCGGACTGGTCGCAGAGCACGATGGGGTCCATGCGAGGGGCATCGTGGAGGGAAGTGCTGCGGAGAGCGCGGGACTGATGCCCTACGAGACCATCACCCACATCGATGGGTTTGGCTTCAGCGACTACGAGGGCTTCAGCGAGAGGATGTCCTCGCTCTCTGCTGGGGAAGTTGCCGTGTTCACGGTTCTCTCCCACCCAACAGAGCAGGGGGGCCGGGAGTCCAGAGCAATCGAAATCACCCTAGGGGACCGTTACGAGCACCTGTCCGCATTGTGCGAGGGGGATGGCGATTGCATCGAGCGGAGCGGGGGGGCCGAGCCTGGCGATGCTTTCCTAGGCATCTCCAACGTTCGCCCTAGCACAGCCGGTGTTGATGGGTACTCCTACATCGTCAGTGGGGACTACTCGTTCGGTGTTACCGCCTTCGTAGCCCTGATCGAGCCGCTGATCATGCTCCAAACGCCAATTGCCCTAGATGGCCAGACCATGGTGCTGGAGGAACGCGCCATGCTCGAATCCGGAGAAGGTCTGGTTGCATCGGCCGTGGGCACAGGCGGCATGCTGATGCTATTCGACTTCCTGTTCTGGCTGGTTTGGATCAACTTCCTGCTCGGCTTCGCCAATCTCATCCCGATGATTCCTTTCGATGGGGGTCACTTGGTCAGGGATGCGACGCACTCGGTCCTTGCCCGGATAGGCAGGGGCATGCATCCAATGCGCATAGAGGCGATTGCCAATCGGATAAGCAGCATGAGCAGCCTATTCATCCTCTTCGTTCTAGCGATCCCGGTCATCATCCCGAGGATCCTGTAGTCACTCTTCCTCGTCGATAACTCGTGGCTCGTGGACCTCGCGGAACACTACCTTGCCCACTCCCACATTCTCCCGCAGGGTTGTCACTAGGGAGAACTTGACGTAGGCCCAGTTCTGATCGTAGGCCATCTCCTCGGGCAGCGTCATGGTCAGATCGTCGCCGTCAAACTCCAGTTCGAAGTCCTCCCTGCCAGTATTCATCCTCATCAGGGTCTGGACCTTCTCCTCGCGATCCTCTACGAGTTTGACAATCCGGTAGACGTAGCGCAGGGTCACGCCCGCTAGAGGGTGGTTGTAGTCGATTCGCGCTCTCCCCGCGCTCATGAACTGCAGGATGCCAGTGCGCCCCCCAATCTCGACGGGCGCGCCTATTGCCAGGGTGTTCGGGTCGCGGACGCTACGAAGCAGCACATTCTGGGAAATGGTCTCTATTTTATTGGCGTCACGCTCGCCGTAGGCCTGTTCGGGCTCAATCTCAAAATCGTACTCCTCATCGGCTTCGGCCTCTGACAGGTGAGCCTCGAAACCGGGGATGAGCAGGCCACCGCCAACGACGGTGATCATCGGCGAGTAGGTCCTGTTCTCCTCGTGGAGGTCGTGCTCCTTGGCAGTATCCTCCCTCGTGGTCTCGATCAGCTTCTCAGTGCCCGCATTGAACAGGTCGTAGTCGATGTGCACTATTGAGCCGCTATCCAATTGACCACCTCAAGCGGCCACGCGACCCGCTCCCCCTTTTTCATACAAACGGTGCGGTTGCCCTCAGGGCCTCTCCATTCTGGATCTGACAATGAGGACTAGAATGCCTAGTGCTACTGCTGCCAGAACCGCCAGAACCCCTGTGACGCCGCCCTCCTCCCACCTAGACGGGTCCGTGGATAGGCATCATCCGAGTCGTCGTGCCCGTCTTGATCTGAGTCCATTGAAATGGGTCATTCCTCGTTTTCGCAGCCCACTGGGCTGGCCGATGACAGGGGCAGCAGGCCGCCCAGCATGACGAGCGCCCACCCAGCCCAGACGAGGTGGCTGCCCGGGAGGTGGTGGACGGTGACCCGTACGCTATCGATATCGCTGGTCTGCCCCCTTATCATCGAGCTCAGCAGGTCGTTGGACTGGAACACGTCGAGGATCACAATCGTGTCGCCGGTCAGGCCGACCATCCTGTCGACCTCCGAGCGCGCCGAGACCGAGCCGCTGGGGGAGTCGAACCTGAGCATGCCGGGCATCAGGCCGGCTACCCTCTGGCCGTCCTCCCTGACCTCGATTGCGACCCCCAGGTACCCATCCCCTATCGAGTAGGGGTACGCGTCATCCTCCGCCGGGATGACCTCGACGTCGGTGAACACGAACTCGTAGCCGCGGTGCTCGATCGGCTGGTCCTTCTCCAGGGTGACCAGGTGCGAGGGGTCCGAGCGGTCCACCAAGGTGGTGGTCATGACGTGCCCGATGAGAAGCAGGAGGATGCCCAAGTGAGCGATGTGCGAGCCGAGCAGCCTTGCGCGCGCGGCGTTGCTCGGTGCCCTGAGCCCGTCACTCCTGAGTCTGGGCAGAGTCCTATTGGCAGTGCTCCAGAGATGCTGGGCGGTTGAGGGCAGGGCGAACACCAGCCATGACAGCAGGAACAGGGACAGTGCGCCCCTGGTGATGCCTGAGGTCACATCGAGGTGGGGGTCCCCTGGCAGGTCGAATGACTCGGAGAGCGCGGCGAGCGCTATGGAAGCCGCCAATGCGGCTGCCACGAGGATCGAGCCGCGCCTAGCCGGGAGGGTCCTGCCCCAGGCGTACAGGGCAAGGCCGATGGCGAGAAGCCCGATCAGGGGCGCTCCGTAGAACTCGTGGGCGGCTAGGTTGGTGCCGTCGATCTCGACGGTGAGGAGGAGCCAGGTGAGCAGGAGGTAGGTCGCTCCGCCGTACCACGGCACGGCCCGGGCCAGCCTGGATCGCACAGACTCGTCGGTGAACGGGAGCGCGAAGGCGGAGAGGTCATCGTCGTCGTCGGAGATCAGCCAGACGGCTAGGAAGGGCGCCATCCCAGCGATCGCCTGCTGGATCTCGGCCACCCAGCCCCAACTAGCGAACAGCATCAGCATCACCCCCGCAGCCACCCAGTGAGTCGGGGGATCCTCAGCATCACCGGAGACCAATAGCAGCATGAGCGCCAAGCCAACTGTGAGGACCGCAGTCGAGCCGATCCACAGGCCGACGGCAGCGAAGGCAATCAGGAGGGCGGTCGCCATTCCCCGGTTCACCTCGAGCAGCGAGGCCCTCCCGCGCTCTGCGAGGCCCAGCGCCTGCTCCCTGTGGAGGTGCAGCACGGCGAAGCCACCGAGTAAGAGCAGAGATATCAGGTAGGTCGAAATCTCGATTCCCACGGGACTGAGATCTGCTATCTGGAGCACTCGGAGGTATGGATCCTGCGGCAGCGCGCCCCCGTCCTCGGCCACGAAGGCATGCACCGACGACCAGACCCCGTTCGCCCTGGTGACCAGGGTGGCGTGCAAGGCGAGGGCCCCGGCGATGAGGCCCATCGCGGGAGAGGCGGAGAAGGCGCTCTGGGAATCCGGCCTAGCGCGTGCGTGGACGATGACCAGCAGGGCGAGCCACGGAAGCAGGGATCCGGTCTCGACGGGGTCCCATGCCCAGTACCCCCCCCAATCCAGCACGGCGTAGGCCCACAGACCCCCCAAGCCGATGCCGATTGTCCCGAACAGGAAGGCGGAGCGAGCCCAGTGCAACTGCGCTGCGTGGATATCCCTGGCCCTGTCGCTCCTCAGCACCCCGGCGAGGGCGATGCTGGCCGTCGCGAGGCACAATGCGTAGTAGACGAAGACTACGGGCGGGTGGATTACCATCAAGTCGGTTTGGAGCAGTGGGTTGAGCTCGCCGCGCTCTGCGCTCTCGGAGCCAGCGAAGGGCTCGAGCAGCAGGGACAGGGCGAGGAGGAGCGCGGTCCAGCCGTGCATCAGGCGGACTTCTAGGGGGATGGGGTCGGAATCGCCTGCCATGAGCCAGGTCACCACCGCCAGGATGGCAGCCCACATCAGCAGGGGCCCGGACCTGCTGCCCCAGACCGCCGAGATTCGATAGAGCAGGGGCAACCCGTCCCCTCCGTACCTCGAGACGAGGTCCAATGTCGTTGCCTCGATCAGGAAGGCGGCGACTAGTAGGGCGAACGGGGCTGACTGGCAGGCCATTGTTACATAGCGGACCATCTGGTCGCCCCCCCTGTCGGGCCTCATGATCTGATGCAGGCTGGTCAGGACAGCGAGGACCATCAGGGCCTGTCCGAGCAGCGAGAGCAATACATCACCATCCGTAGTGCTTCGCTCGGCTGTATCCGAAGGCCAGCATCGCCGGGACGATGCGCTTGAGATAGAGCCCGGGCCTCCTGAGGAGGATCCTGAGGACGACCATCGCCTTCCCCGAGGCGCCCATGTCGGACATCTCGTCCGGGAGGCATCGGCCCATCAGTGACATCTCCTCGTCAGTCAGGTCAAACAGCGCGTTCTTGCCCTTCAGAATCTTGCCATAGGGGGGGAACTCGTCCTTCCAGAGGCGGGGGTAGGCGGCCAGTCGGTCTGCGCTGAGATCGCCCTCCGCTATGGCGGCAGCAGCAGTCTGGGCTGCGTAGACCGCTGACTTCAGTGCGAGGTGAGAGCCGCCCTCGAAGAGGGGGGAGGTGAAGCCGGCGGCATCGCCCACCAGCATCAGCCCGTCGAAGTGGGTATTCTCGAAGGGCCCAGAAATCGGGATGGTCCCTCCGAAGGCCGGGTTACCCTTCTCCTTCCAGGGGGGCCGGGTCTGCTCGAGCTCTCTGAAATGGGTTGACTCGATGAACTCGTCAAGAGCCTTCTTGGCACGCGGGCGGTCCTCGGTGACCAGTCCGACGTTGGCCCTGCCGTTGCACTTCGGTATCATCCAGAGGTATCCCCTCTCGGCGAACTTCGGCCATATGTAGAAGTCCAGATACCCATCAGTCGGAACCCCGAGCATCTCGTACTGCATCCCGGCCACGACCTCGCCCGTGGTGTTCAGTGGTATTCCCTCACTGGGCTCAACAGCCTTCGAGCACACTGCGGCGACGCCGGAGGCATCGATTACCACCTTGGCCTGAATCGGGAACTGCTCGCCCTTTCCATCGCACATCCATCCGTTGAATCGCGCATTCTCCACCCTCTCCATCAAGGATAGTTTGTGGCTGAGATGGACTCTCGCTCCCGCCTCTGCCGCCTCATTGGCGATCCATCGCTCGAACAGGTGCTTCTCTAGGACGTAGCCCTGCTCGGTCAGGCGCTTCTGGGTGCCGTCCGGGAAGATGACGCGGATTCCGTGTACCCTCTTGCTGATGACGTGGTCGGGCAGGTCGAGGCCTAGGTTGTCGCAGGCAATCTCCGAGATGCACTCACCGCAGTGTACGGGAGTGCCGATCTCCGGGTGGTCCTCTATCAGAATCGTGTGGAGTCCCCTTCGGGCGCACTGCAGTGCGGCATTGCCGCCGCCCGGGCCCGCTCCGACGACTAGCACATCGCACGCCGTCACCCCACCTACCACGATTCGGCGGGTCACGACGACATCAAAGAAACCCTCGGTTGCGCCACCTATGGTGGCGAGCGAACCTTCTCATTAGGGTAAGTCCCCCGCATGGTGTGGCATGGAAGGGACTCTCCCCCTACCTCAGGGCGCTCGAGGACAAGGGCGAGTTGCTGAGGGTGAGTCATCCCGTCGATGTCAGGTTCGAAGCGGGGTGCATCGCTGACCGCCTCGTGAAGCGTGGGGGGCCCGCAGTAGTGTTCGATCAACCCCGCCTCGAGGACGGCAGCATCAGTAGGTTCCCCCTAGTGATGAACCTCTACGGAACCAGAGAGCGCACCAACATGGCCCTCGGAGTCGAGAGCCCCCGCGAGATTGGCGAGCGCATGGTCAGGCTGATGAAACCGGACATCGGAAGCCTCGTGATGTATCCATGGAGGGGGCTCAATCTTCTGAGGGAAGCCATGTCGATGGCCCCGAAGAAGGTCTCGAAGGGGGCGTGCCAGCAAGTCAGGATCGAAGACCCGGATGTCACCCGTCTTCCGATTCCGACGACTTGGCCGTTTGACGGCGGGCCGTTCATGACCCTCCCCCTCGTTGTGACCTCCGACCCCCAGACCGGCGAACACAACATGGGGGTCTACCGCAGTCAGGTCTACGGTCCCACCGAGGTCGGCTTGCACTGGCAGACCCACAAGCACGGAGCCGACCACGCCGATGCCTCGGACGGCAGGATGCCGGTCTCCATCTGCTTAGGTGGGCCCCCGGAGGTCATGTTCAGCGCAATCTCGCCACTGCCTGACAACCTGCCGGAGTACGAGTTCGCTGGGCTGCTGTCCCGCAGAAGCCTCAGGATTGCGAAGTGCCTGACCAACGACCTTTGGGTACCCGCCGAGTGCGACTTCGTCATTGAAGGCTACACCATGCCCAGTGAGACGCGTCTGGAGGGGCCCTTCGGGGACCACTTCGGTCACTACTCGCTGGAGAGGCAGTACCCAGTGATGCATGTCACCGCGATAACGCACAGGAAGGACCCCAGCATCCCGATGACGATAGTCGGGGTTCCCCCGATGGAGGATGGGTACATCGGTGAGGCGATCAGCGAGGCCCTCCTTCCAGTCCTCAGATTCCAGCACAGGGACGTCGCAGACCTCTTCCTGCCGCACGAGACCGGTTTCCACAACCTAGCGATACTCGCCTCCAAGCAGCGTTACCCGCGGCAGGCACGCAAGACCGCCCTAGGCCTCCTTGGCGCGGGGCAGATGATGTTCCAGAAGGTCATCGTGGCAGTCGACGAGGATCACCCAGTCAGGGATCTCGAGGCTCTTCTGGACGCTTTGGATACCAAGGTCAGGGTACCCGATGGCTTGGTCTTCCTCGAAGGCATGGTCGCAGACACGCTTGCGCACGCAGCCCCTTGGGAGAACGTCCACACGAAGCTGCTCATCGATGCCACGACCCCCGCCTCCGGTGACCCGCAGGGCGAGGTGGAGCAACTCAAGGCCAGCGACTCGCTTGCGATCTCAGCATCGGCCATAGACGGAATCGAGCAAGCCAGGATGCTGCGGCCGTCGATGATGGTGGTGACGACCAACATCCGGGGTGGGCCGAAGCCCGAGGAGAGCATGGAGGAGCCGGACGAGTTCCTCGCCGCTCAGCAGCGCCAGCGGATTGCCTCGGTATGCGACATCATCTGGGGTCTGGAAGGGGCGAGGGGGCTGCGCTGGCTATTCATCACCGACGCTGATGCCGATCTGGATAGCGAGAACTGGCGCAGGCGTCTGCTTTGGCAACTCTTCTGCCGCTTCGACGTGGGACGGGACCTGCACTTCGATGAGGGCAATCGAAGGGTTGCTTGGGACGCGACTGCGCCCATCCCCTCCAACGACGGCCCGCTTCCAGTTCGCCGTTGGCCCGCAGTCACCCTGCACGACCCCGAACTGGTACAGAGGGTCGATCACTGGTTGGCCGAGGTGGGCTACTGATGGGAGCCAAGGAGATCCTTGAGTTCGTGAGGGTGGAGCACACGCTGTTCTCGCTTCCCTTCGTGCTGATTGGCTACGTGCTGGCAGACAAGGAATTCGGGTCCGAGAGCATGGACCTCGTCTTGATTATCATCGCAGCTATCGGTGCTAGGGGCCTTGCGATGGCTCTGAACAGGATTGTCGATCGAGACATTGACGGAGAGAATCCGCGTACTGCTGCGAGGCATCTACCATCCGGGACCATGTCGGTGCAGGCCGCTTGGATTCTCGCTGGAGCATTTCTGGGAATGCTTCTGTTCGCTGCATGGAGATTGAACGAGGTCGCTCTGAAGATGGCTTGGCTGCCGGTTCTGGCCTTCGTAATCTACCCGTACACCAAGAGGGTGTCTTGGATCTGCCACTTCTGGATAGGGCTGTGCCTAGCACTCGCCCCGGCAGGGGCATGGGTCGCCATAGCCGCGGACACCCATGGCTGGGCTGCAATCACTGGAATGCTGGATGGGCGGACAGGTTTTCTGTGGTATCCCGAGCTATTCTTCATCTCGTTCGGAGTGGCGCTTTGGATCACCGCGTTCGACATCAATTACGCCCTGATGGACGAGGATGTCGATCGCGAGCAGGGGATTCGCTCCTTCCCGGCGATACACGGCCAAGTGGCTACCATGTGGCTGAGTGTGGCTCTGACCATAGGCTGGTTTGCTTGCTTCGTGCTGACGGGACTGCATGACTTCACGGGCACACGTAGCTTCCGCTCCTCGCTCTGGGTCCCGTCTGTGGTGCTGATGGCGCTTGTCAACGTCTTCGTGATGACAAAGGGGGCGCAGGCTGCAGCGAGGTCTGACGAGGCGATGGGGGGCTATCAGAAGGCCCTCTTCCGAGCTTCCATGCTCACTGGATGGGTTTTGTTATCTAGTCTCATGATCGTAGAGCATTACAACGATGGGATGCTGGATTGAGGTCATACGATGTTTAGGCTGCACGCAGAGTACGACACTGCCGGGGATCAGCAGCAGGCCATCGACCAGCTGGTCGAGCAGCTCGAGGCGGGTCAGGAGCGCTGCGTGCTGCTCGGGGTCACCGGCTCGGGCAAGACCTTCGCGATGGCCAAGGTAATCGAGCGACTGCAGATGCCAACTCTCATACTGTCTCACAACAAGACGCTGGCACGTCAGATCTGGCAGGAGATGTCGGGACTATTTCCCGATAACGCGGTGGAGTACTTCGTCAGCTACTACGACTACTACCAGCCGGAGGCATACATCCCCGGCCGTGACCTCTACATCGACAAGGAGCTGCAGATGAACGAGCGCATCGAGCAAGAGCGTTTCTCCACGGTGGCATCGCTCGTCTCGCGCCCTGATGTCATCACCATCGGCACGGTCTCGATCATCTACGGGCTCAACCCCCCGGAGGTATTCCAGCAGAACCACCTCCGTCTGCACGTCGGTCAGCAGGCCGACCCGCAGGAAGTCGTCCGCGAACTGGTCGGCCTGCAGTACCGCCGCACCACCGGGGAGATTACGCGCGGGGACATCCGCCTGCGCGGCGAGGTGCTGGATATCTGGATGCCCAGCAGGGACGACCCATTGCGCATCCGCTTCGGGTGGGAGGGCGTCGAGCGCATCCAGGTGTGCGAGGCCGTGTCCTGGGAGCCGCTGGACGACTTCGAAGAGGCCTGGATACATCCTCGGGAGTTCTACATGACCAGCGAGGAGCACTTCATTCAGGCCCTCGATGACATCGAGGCCGAGCTCGATGCCCGCACCGACTGGTTCGAGTCCAAAGACAAGGCCCTCGAGGCTCATCGACTGGAGCAGCGCACCAAGTTCGACCTCGAGATGCTCAACGAGGTCGGCTCGTGCAAGGGCGTCGAGAACTACTCGATGCACTTCGACAGGCGAAGCCGTGGCGAGCGGTCATACTGCCTGCTCGACTTCTTCGCGAACAACGCAGAGCAGTTTCACGGAGGCGCCGAGCGCTACCTCGTAGTCATGGACGAGTCCCACGTCACCCTGCCTCAGGTCGGAGGCATGCACGGTGGCGACTTCTCACGCAAGAAGAACCTCGTCGACCACGGCTTCCGCCTGCCCTCTGCCTACGACAACCGACCGCTTCGCATCGACGAGTTCCAGGATCTGGTTCCTCGGATGATCTATGTCAGCGCGACTCCCGGAGAGCGCGAGCTGCGGCACTTGACCGAGATTACGGGACAAGAGGTCCCCGAGGGTCTGTTGCACGTCCAAGGGGGTGGGGGTGCACGGGCCGCGGAGCGGGACAAGCCCCGCGAGAGGATCAGCATGGAGGCGGTCCTGAGAGAGGTGCAGGGAGTGGCTAAGATGGAGATCCGTCCCACGGGACTGCTAGATCCAAGCATCGAGGTCAGGCCGACCGAGGGGCAGGTGCAGGACCTGCTCAGCGAGATCAATGAGCGAGTCGGGCGCAACGAGCGCGTGCTCGTGACGGTAATGACGATCAAGTTCGCAGAGGAGGTCGCAGAGTATCTGGAGCGGGTTGGCGTCAAGGCCCACTACCTGCACAGCGAGATCGACACGCTAGAGCGTACGGAGATAATCAAGGCGCTTCGGCTTGGGCACATCGACGTCATCGTAGGAATCAACCTCCTTCGCGAGGGCCTGGACATCCCAGAGGTCTCCCTAGTGGCGATCTTCGATGCAGACAAGCAGGGATTCCTGCGCAACGAGCGCTCGCTGCTGCAGACCATAGGCCGGGCTTCTAGGAACTCGAACGGGTCGGTCATCCTGTATGGCGACTCAATCTCGCCGGCGATGGAGGCATCCATCAGCCAGACCGTAACGCGCAGGAGGATGCAGGACACCTACAACGAGGAGAACGGAATTATTCCCAAGACCATAGAGAAGGCGCTTCCGGTGATGGGAGCCGAGGTCGAGGACCTGCTCTCTGGCGTGGCGGGAACGGGCAGGGGAGGAGGTCGCCGCATGGTGGCCAAGCCCCGAGGAAGGAAGGGCCTGGAGGGGCTTGCCCAGAAGTTCAGCCTGGGGGCCGGCATTTGGAACACGTCGGACTCCGTGCTAGACAACGTGAGCCAGCCCGAATGGGTCGAGGCGGCTCACGAGGCGCTTGAGGGTGTGGAAGGGGGGGATTCTACCGATCTCATCTCCCGTCTTGAGAAGGAGATGCGCCAAGCCGCTGCCAGACTGGACTTCGAGCGGGCAGCCAGCCTGCGCGACAGGATATTCAAACTGCAGAATGCTACCAATTGAAGGCAAATGAGCACCGCGAGTAGCCATGGCCGACTACTCGCGGGATGACTTCGACCTCCCTGTCGAGGATTACGACTTCTCGGCTGCTGGTGACGTGAGTTCTCTGATCGATCAGATGGGACGCGCGGGTGGTTTCACGGCAACCAAGCTCGCTCGTGCTCGCGACATCCTGCGCGAGGCAATCGACAAGGTCGACCAGGACGGTGTGCTCAACTGGATCTCCTTCCCAGCATGCCTGTGTGCCACCGGCACGCGTGGCTTCTTCATCGAGGCGCTCAAGCGCAAGGCGTTCAACGTGGTAATCACGACCTGCGGCACCCTCGACCACGACATCGCCCGTACTTACCGCGATTACTTCCATGGCGATTTCGACCTCGATGACGTCGCCTTGGGAGAGGAGGGGCTCAACCGATTGGGCAATGTCGTCATCCCCAACGACTGCTACGGCGAGATACTAGAGCAGGTTGTGCTCCCATGGTTGGAGGAAATAGAAGCGGGGCGCTCTACTGCATCTGGTACGAACCCTTGGCTGGGCTTCGGCTCAGTGGAGCTCTGCTGGGCCATGGGGGATCGGATCGAGGACGAGTCTTCTCTACTCCACTGGATTGCCAAGCACCGAATCCCGATGGTCGTCCCAGGCCTGACCGACGGATCGGTCGGGTCTCAGTTGTTCATGCACAGGCAGAGGAATCCCAATTTCATGGTTGATGTCTTAGCGGACGAACAGGTGCTTTCCGACCTGACTTGGACTGCCAAGGAGAGCCATGGACTGATGGTTGGGGGCGGAATCTCGAAGCATCACGTGATTTGGTGGAACCAGTTCAGAGGGGGGATGGACTCAGCGGTCTCGATCACCACTGCTGCCGAACACGACGGCTCCCTGTCAGGGGCACGCCTTCGCGAGGCGGTATCGTGGGGGAAAATCCGCCCCCAAGCACCTCAAGTCGTGGTCGAGGGAGAGGCCAGCGTCCTCCTCCCCCTACTGGGTGCGGATCTGTTCAATCATGCTGACTGAGTGGAAGAATTCCGGGGTAACGGCTAATAACGGACCTCATCTCGGCGGGCTCATGTCAGTGAAGGACATGGTACAGAACATGATTAACGAGCTAACGGATGCCCTCGGCGATGCAGAGAAGCACGATGGCGGCAACAGCGCTGCCGGAACACGCGTGCGAAAGGTAATGCAAGCGGCCAAGGGAGCGGCCCAAGACGTCCGCGTCAAGGTTCAGGGTGACAAGAACACCCGCTGATTGCATCATTCGCTGCTTAGAGCTATCAGCTCCATCAGAGCTGTGCGCATCGGCACTATTGGATGCCATCCGTCGCCACCCGCTTCGATGATTGCCTCGTGCAATGGTCCTAGGTCTGGTCTGTGAGAGGGGTTTGGGGCACCCTCTCGGACTGGGCTAGGAACGCCAGCGAGCGACTCCACAGTGTGAGAGTGGTGAACGGCGTTGAGATAGCGCTGCCACAGAAGCCCAATCTCGTCGATCACGTCCTTGTCCGCCCACGCCCTCCTACCACACACATCGATAGTGCCGTTGGCAGTCATCCCTCCCTCTTCCATAATCAGTATGGTCATAGCGTCGACGACATCCCTGACGTGGACCCAGTAACTCGCTTTGGTATCACCGTGATGCTCTTCGGCCTCTTCCCGCTTGATCCCCTCGACCCAATCTCTGAGTATTTCCGTCCCCCACCCCCTGCCATCTGAGGGGAGGATCAGATCGTGTACGCGCACTACCAGCTTGGCATCCCCGTGAGGTGCATTACGGGGAATGATGACGATATCTCCGCTCGCGCCCCCTCCCAAGCCAATTGTGACATCAGCCTCCCCCCTATCCTCAGCGAAGTCGGCGCCTGCACGTTGCAGACGATCTATGAGGGCATCTCGGAACCCGTCATCGACTCCGTCGATGTGGATGACCCTGGGCATTCTACCAACTAGGCTACGACCGTGGACTCAATACTGTTTGCTACGCTTTCGAGGATGTTGAGGGCCTCGCCGACTTCGTCGGAGGAGAAGGTAAGGCTCGGGCGCAGCCTGATGCTGTGCGTGCCTGAGTTGAGTACGTGCATGCCAGAGTCCAAGCAGATGGAGTTGAACTTGTTACGGAGCTCGGTGCTCGGCAGAGTGAAGGCGGCGAATAGTCCACGACCCCTGACGTTGCTGACAATCTCGTGAGCATCGTCAAGCTCTCCCAAGCCTGTCATCAGCTCGGTGCCGACCAGTTCGGCGTTCCTAACGAGTTCGTCTCGCTGAATGGCCTCCAGGATCAGGCGAGCGCGCACGAAGTCGGTGAGGTTGCCCCCGAAAGTCGAGTTGATCCTGCTTGAGACCTCGAAAACGTTGTCGTCGAACTCCTTGAGGCGGGTGCTTGCCATCAACCCGCAAACCTGCGACTTCTTCCCGAAGGCGATCATATCGGGCTCGACATCGGCATGCTGGTGGGCCCACATCCTCCCTGTAGCGCCCATTCCAGTCTGGATCTCATCGAAGATGAGCAGGGCATCGACCTCGTCGCAAACCGATCTCATGTCACGCAGGAATGAGTCGCGGAAGTGGTTGTCACCACCCTCGCCCTGGATGGGTTCCATGATGATCGCAGCCATCGTGTCGGGGTTCGATTCGGCATGGGACCTGATCGAGTCCAAAGTAGAGGTCTCACAGGCGTCCAATCGTGCGTTCTCAGAATCGTTCAGTGGGAAGTTTACCTTCGGGTTATCGAAGCGTGGCCAATCGAATTTAGCAAAGCGTGCAGTCTTAGTTGGATCGGTATTGGTTACCGATAGCGTATACCCAGAGCGACCGTGGAAGGCCTCCCTCAGGTGACCGATCGTCAGTTGTGACGACTTCTGGTGGTCATCCTCCCAATCGAACCCCCCTGATGTGTACATTCCCTTTGCCTCGCATTGATGCGACTTCCAGTCCATCGCCGCCTTCATCGTGTTCTCGACAGCGAGCGCACCGCCGGAGACGAAGAAGTGCTGAGGCAGGTAAGAAGGCGCGGCGATGGTGCCGAAGGCATCCACAGCCTCCGCCATGGCCTCCGTATAGAGGTCCGAGTTGGCCACCTTGTTAACCGAGGCCCGGGCGAGTTCGTCCTTGGCCGCAACCAAATCTGGGTGGTTCCAGCCGAGTGGGAGCGAGGCGAAGCAGGAGAACATGTCGAGAATGTCTCGTCCACTCTTGGAATCGTGGAAATGGCAGCCAGAAGACTTGTCCAAATCGATTACGAACCCATAGCCATCGGCAAGCATGTGACGACTCAAGGTGGAATGGACAAGGTCTGCTCCCAATCCCATGTCGCCAGCGGTGTCGAGGCCTCACATCAACGTTCTCCGGGGCAGGCTTCGGAATAGGGACG
>Ga0208407_1000816_pt1 | contig 14543 bp, 19 predicted proteins | sample ETNtaG_9_FD_185775 | JGI IMG/M metagenome (GOLD analysis project Ga0208407, IMG submission 185775) | Marine microbial and viral communities from oxygen minimum zone, Eastern Pacific Ocean - ETNP201406SV69 (SPAdes) (version 2) | ecosystem: Environmental > Aquatic > Marine > Oceanic ...
ATCAGCAAAACTCGTTAAGAAATATGCCAAGTGGATAAAATCTATGGGAGGCAATGTTCTTGATATTTATTGGATAGTAAAACAACATATGAGAATGAAAGTATTTGATAAGATGAAATGGCATAAACAAGAAAAGATGAAAAAGTTTAGAGCATTTGATAAACTCAAAAAATTCTCAAAAGATTTTGATAAGGGTGGACGGAGATGAAGAAACACATAGAAGAATGTATAGCAGTGGCATCAATGTTCGGTAATGATATGGTTATCGGTAAAAACCGAGATAGAAATTATAATCCGAATCTTAAAGTAGTTAGGGAACTAACTGGTTATGGTGTTGAGTTATGCTATGTAATAGACCAAGATACAGATTGGTCAGAGGGAATGAATTCTCATGGAATCGGTTTGGTAAACTCTGCATTATTCGTAAAACGAGATGAGAAAGATTTTGATAAGTCAAAGAAAAAGAAAGCGATGTCCAAAGATGGTGCAAGAATTAGAGAGGCACTTCGTAAGACAACTTTACACGATGTTGTAAAATCATTGGTATCATATCATGGTGGGATTAAAGGTCATACATTGGTAGGTGATGGTAAAAAACTCGTAGTGATAGAAAATACAAGTAGAGTTAAGCCTGTAGTAAAGATAAAAGATTTAAGTAAAGAACCAATAGTAAGAACTAATCACGGAATAGAACATACTGAACAAGGTTATCAAAGAGGAAATGATAAATTATCTTCAGAGTTAAGATTGATGAATGCATTAAATGTTGTACACCAGACACCACATTATAAAGAATTATTTCCTGCGTTTTATAATCATATACAAGATAAGGGACCCAAGTATGATTTAGTTAGAGCACAAAATAAACTTTGGACTTCAAGTCAATTAATTATGAACTTAAATAAAAGGGAAATGATACTTTATCTTGTTCCAGGAGCAGTAAAGTTTCTTGGTATAGAAAATACACTTCCAAATGATTATAAGTCTAAACTTAGTTTTATTGTAAAAGAATATGAACATACTCCAGATAAAAAATATAAACAATTCGTTCCAACTACAAAAAAACCTAAATATAGTGCACTTGTAGGGGAACTTGTAAATCCAGTTCTAAAAGAACATGAATTAGAACAACTTAACGAGGCAGGAGAACAATATTATTGGCCACGAACTAAATTGGATCATATAAAGGGAATTGGTTATGATTCAGTTAGAACTGCAAATAAAACTATAAAGTCAATTACGAATAGGTCTAAATCAGAACAAAAAGAAATTGTGGAAACGATGTATAATAGAGCGAAACATCATAAATCACAGACAAGTGGTATGAGAAAGGCTATGGAAGTTTTTGACGAGTGGTTATCAGAAGATAATAAAAAAATTAAAAAAGTAATAGGTATCTATGGTGGTAGATATCAACCATTTGGCCCACATCACTTAAAGACTTACAAGTGGTTAAAGTCAAGGGTAGATGACGCTTACATCACAACATCAGATATCAAAAAACCACCTAAACATCCTATGAATTACAGAGAGAAGCTTCGTCATATGACCAAGATGGGTGTACCTAAAAATCGTATTATCAAGGAAAAAGTTCCATTGGTGGCAAATAATGTGCTAAAAAAATACGATTCCGAGACCACTGCCGTGATATATATATTCGGACAAAAGGATGCCGGAAGATTGGCAGGTGGTAAAAGGAAAGATGGTGGTTTATCATATTTCCAAGATTATAAAAAGAATAAGAATAATCTAAAGGGATATGAGGAACACGGATATTTTATGACTGCCCCACATCAATCAGTTAAGGTTGGTGGAAAGGAAGTTAGTGGAACGGTAATGAGAGAATTACTTGGTTCACAGAAATTTTCGGATGAAGAAAGGAAAAAATTATTTAAAGATGCATTTGGTTATTGGGATGAAGGTGTCTTTTTAATGATGCATAATAAATTTAAGAAATTATTTAATTGGAAGGAACAAAAGATTACAGAAGCAACTGGTGGAAAATTAGTAGCTGCCAGAAACAAAGGACACTTAAAGGATGGTGGTAAAACTGCACTAAGTACAAGTGGAATAATTTCTAAGTTTAAAGGTAGGGGTGATATCGCGGACGCATTTAGTTTTGCTATGAAAGATTTGGAAAGGGCCATTGGTTCACTTTCGGATAAACAACGAAATAAGATATTTAAGAATGGTAAAGCTTGGATGAATCTTGAAGTTATGTGGCCTAAGTCATCCAATGTTATAAATTATGACAAAGCCGAAATTGTATTTCATGGGGCATTAGAATATGATGATGATGGAAATGCAATTGGTGAGGTCAAAGATAGTGCAAGAATGTTAGCTGGTATGATTAAACAAGTAAATAAAAATATACAGAAACATTATAAGATTGGAAAACCAAACTTTTTAACCGTACCTAAACATCAAGATTTTGATAAGAAGAAAAAGTATTTTATAAGTAAATTAAATAAATTACAAAAGGAATATAGTTTAGGTGATAATGATACTCTTTCGATGTATCATCAAATGTTTTGGCAAGAATGGATTATGAATGGGGCCAGTCAAACTGATTATCCAAAGATACCCAATAAAATATTAGAAAAACTTACAAAGAGATGGGCATTCTTTGATAAGTCATATAAAATACCAATGATTAGAAAAGATTTAAAAGACCATCCAAAATTTTTAGATTGGGTATTATCTACCGATAAAGCAGACCACGCAAAAATGGTTAAAAAGAATATGAAACCATTTGAGGAGTTATTTTTTGAGGTTGGTTCAGAAATAATGAAAAATGTAAGTGGTTGGTTAGCAGCAAGTCCAGATTCTACGGTTCAACGAGTAAAAAAACAATTAGATGCAGCAATTAAGAATGTTAGAAGTGGTGGAGATTTGAAAAAACTCAATACATTAAAATTACAGTTGGATAAATTGAATAGGATAGGTGGATTAGATGCAATAGTTCCAAGTGAAGGAATAGTTTTCAAGTATAATGGAAAAACATTTAAATTTACAGGAGCATTTGCACCGATTAATCAAATAACAGGACTTATGACATTCTAATGGAAGATTTCGAAGATATACAAGAAATCTTTAAGATGAAAAAGATGAGTAATATTAAGTTTATTGTTAATATTATAGGATTGTTGGGCGCATTAGGTGGTGGATGGTACAAATTGGAGAGTAGAGTAACATCATTGGAAGAAGAAATAGAAAAACAAGGTCAAATTAAAAATATTCAGGCCGAAATAGAATTAATGAAAAGAGATCAAGAACTTGAAGAACTAAGATTTAAGTTTAAACTTGATTCGTTACAGAGGAGTTAGTTTATGAATGAACATCAAAGGCATGTAAAGGCAAGACAAGATATTTTAAGTGGTAAAACACCAGATAAACGAATTTTTGTACATATGGAAGATTTAGAAGAAAAAAAGAAACGACAGGAAGAAATAAAGGCAGAAAGAGAACGAAAAAATGACCGAATGGACGCTTTAAAGGAAGCAAAGACTCCTTGGTTTTGTCCTGAGTGTAAAAAGGTGATGAAAAGACGATTAGATGACAAAATGTATAGATTACACAATCATTGTTTTGATTGCCAAGTAAAATTTGAAAATAAGCTTCGAATTGAGGGTAAATATGAGGAATGGGAAGAAAAAAAGGTGTTAAACAATCAACTTTCCTATATAAAAGACCAAATTGGGAGTATAGAGGACTGGAAAGAAGAAGCTTCAAAGCCAGTAGAAGTTTTTGATTCTGTTGGAATTAAAGAAGTTGAATTACAAAAAGAAAAGTGGAGTCAAAATAAAGAGCAAGTTGAAACTATGTCTAAAGAAGCTCTCGAAGAATTGAATAAGATGAAAACAGAGGTTGAAGAAAAACTAAATAGTTTAGAAGTTTAATATTTATAAGTGTATCAGTATATATCGGAGATAATAAGTGATTAAATTAAAAGATATGATGAGTGAGGCTGATGAAGATAGCGTGGCCGCCGCAGATGAAAAACAGGCTAAACGGCTTAAGAAGCCATTAACAAACGCCATTGCAGGAATTGGAAGGTCAATCGATAACATCAATAAAATGATGTCAGATTTTAATTCTCCTGGTTTGAAGCATGCATTTATAGATGCAATAAAAATTGGTGTAAAACGTCAGGGTAAATTTGATGAACGGGCAGCTTACAAACGTTTTGAAGATTATTACAAAAGATAATGATTAAACTTAAAAAAATATTAGAAGAAAAGGTAGACCTTTCAGATATTTCATGGAATCACCAAAAATTACTAAAAGTTGGTAGTGATTATATTCATAAATCACGAGATGGACGACTTTGGTATGAACTTGAGGATGATATTAAAAAGAGTAAGAATAGAACTTTAATGAGATACTTTAAGAAGTATGAAAAAGCTCGTCTTGAACTTCAACATGCCGGCGCTATGTTGACCAGAGCATTTGACTTGGAAAAAAGATGATTAAATTAAAAGAACTTATTGTAGAACGAATAGTAACTACATCAGATTTTGAGAAAATTATTAAACAGGCTCAAAAAGAAACTGGTAAAAAAAGTAAGATACCATCTGGTACAAAAAAACTTTGTAAGGAAGTTATGAAAGAGGGGTTTAATAAATTAGATTACAAGGGAAGGCCAGGTAATAAAAGATATCCTACTAACATAATGTATCAGTATTACGCTTATGTACAAGGTTGGGGACATAGTAAATTTAGAGGACCTGCTGATTGGTTCTTAAAGGGCGTAAAGTTTGACCCGATTTTAAAATGGATTTATGAAAATGATTATTATTCAAATCCATTTGATTATGATTATTTGAAATATCATGTAGATTCAGATATGCAATCAAATCAAGTTGTAGGAAATATCAGACCTGGTTCAAAAGATGTAGAACCAGCATATTATTTGGTAAAAGATTATTGGAGTTCATTTGATTTGAGTAGAAGCCACAGAAATTTTGATGTAGTTGTTAATAAAGTTCAATGGTGGTTGGATAAAAATAAAGTTGAAACAAGATGAGAGATTATTTAAAAGAATTTAGTGGTGATGTCATAGGAGATTTTTTAGTTGAAAATGATATTACAGAGATTTTAAAAGAAGGAACTATGGGTGTAAATGCACCAGTTGATGACGGACCTCCAACATTTTTCAGAACTTTAACCCAATATAAACAAGAAACGGAAAAATGGGTTGAATCAATGCAGAACGAATTAGGATGGAAAGTAGTCCAGTATATATTAAGTAAAGGAGCAATGGATCCAGAAGAAGATTATACTATGTCTTACAGGGCAACAAATCCAATATCTCACGGAGAGGTAAAAAAGTATAAAAAGACTTTACGAAATGTAATGGATAGTTTAGGTTGGAAGGTAATACAATGGATGGGAGTTGATAAAGATCAATTAATAGCCGGTCCACCAATGGCAGCCGGAGTTGGTCCTGATGCATCAACAAAATCGGCCGATTCTGATGAGAATTTTGATGGTGATAAGAAACGACCAAGACTTCATGTTGAAAAATATAATCCATTAACAAAAGATTGGTGGAGTGATGAACTTAGAGAATTAATTACAGAGGGTGGAGCATACGGACATATGGCACATCCTTTTGATGATAAAGATTTAACATTTAAAGATTTGAAGAATATCATAGAAAGAGGTTTAGGTGGAGAGTTACACCGAGAAGATAATGTAACGGAAAAACTTGACGGACAAAACCTTATGATAAGTTGGAGAGCATAGTGAACACATTTGAACAGGGATTATGGGAAATCATTAAGGAGGGCTCATATTCTGGGGGTGGAGGCACTGGCACGACAGATATTGGTGATGCATGGCCAGATGGTTTATATACCAAACGAGGTGAAAGACGATATGTAGGACCTGCAAGTTTAACTCGTGGAATGCAACAAATTGATTTTCCAGCATCAGATAATATCTATGGTGGACCAGATAGTTTGAACAATGAAAGACGGGCAAAAAGAGATGCAGGTAAATTATATAAATATTTAAGTGATCCCGATGGTAATTCAGAAGTTAAGGCAGAAGAACTTAGAGATGATACACCACCATTATCACCTAAACAAAGGGTTTATGGTATACACGGATTTCATAGAAAACAAGAATATACTATTCCACCTGAAACGGCAAATTTTTATTCTACTTCAGAAACATTAGTTAAACCTACTACACCGCCTGAAGGAACTAAAAGTGGTGGAATCCCATCAACGCCTGAACCTGGTTCAAAGAAAATGGGAAGCGATAGTGGATATAGACAAGTGAATCCAAGTGGACAAAAAGTTTTCGCGAATAATAAAAAATTGTGGGGTAAGTGGAAAGACCACAGAATAATGGGTAAAGTTAAAGGTAGAGAATGGAAAGGTGGAAAGTTGGTTGACTTATTACCAAAAGGAGTTAATTAATGGCCATTACAATAGATGTGAATATTGGAGATACCATTTTAGGTGGTAGATTCAAGAATAAAAAAATTAAAGTTAAAGAGATTGGTAAAGATGATTGGGGAATGCCAACAATAAACGGAAGAAAGGTTGTAAATTTTAGAATACCTAAACCCGTTCAAGAAAAGATTTCACGAGATGGTGAGGGGTATGGAAAGTACCAAGAACCTGATGATAGTGATTTTGACGAACCTTCTAAAACAAAACAATTAGAGGGTAAATCTACTTACAAAAAAATAATGGAGATGTAATAATGAAAATATGGAAACTCATATTAGGATTCTTTGGTTTAGTTGGTGGACTTTTTGCTGCAGGAGCGGTCAAAAGTAAAGAGGTAAAAGAATTAGGAAAGGCTATAAAAGAAAATAAAAAGAAAGAAAAAGAGATAGAAAAGGGAATAGAAAAATTACAAGAAAATAAAACAGAAAATAAAAAAGAGATAACAAATCAAAAAAGAAAGTTGACCATTCATAAGAAAAAGGTCGCCAAAATGGAAACAGCCTACGAAAGTGATGATGTAGAATCAGCAGAGGAGTTTCTTCGTAAGTTTTCCAAGAGTAAATAATTATATATAAGGAGATAAAAAATGGCAGATGCAGGAACAATGTTTCGTAGTTTACCTACACCGACGCCTGGTAAATATAACAGGGCAGTTAAAGTGGCCTCAAACACCACAGTAGCATTTACTGGATCAATGGGATACGGAGCAGCAGTACTTGTTCAAAATGCAAGTAATGTTGTACTTACACCGATTCAAGGTGGACCTATAGCGGCCGCAGCACTAACCGCAGGTCAAGTTTACGAAATTGGTGTAAGTAAAGTAACTATTGGTGGAACTGGTGTAGTCTATGTACTTCAAAAACAACGATAGTAGAATGAAAATGAAATATCTATGGATATTATTATTATCCATCCCACTATTTGGGCAACAAACTTTTACACAAGAAGAAGCGTTGGAAATGATTAAACAACGAGATGCTCAATGGGAAGGTAAAATTGAAAAGGCCGATTCATTGATATCATCACAGAAATTAGTAATTAGTGATTATGAAGGTTTAATGAAAAAGTTGGAGAATCAGACAGAACTTGATTCTTTACTATTAAACGCAAAAGACAAACAGATTGTTTTATTACATGCTCGTGAGAAAATGAACGAAAAGATGGTTAAATTAGTTGAACCTAAATGGTATGAAAACCAATATTTGTGGTTAGTAATAGGATTTGTATTTGGAAAATTATAATGAGTGATAAGAATATAAAGTCAGTCATCAAAAAGGAATATTTAAAATGTGCACAAGACCCTGTGTACTTCCTAAAAAAGTATGCTGTAATTCAACATCCACTAAGAGGTAAAGTTCCTTTTGCTTTATATCCGTTTCAAGAAGCTTCTCTAAATGATTTTAAAAATAATAATTATAATGTTATTCTGAAGGCACGCCAGTTGGGAATCTCAACACTTACTGCAGGATACGCATTATGGATGATGACATTCCAATCAGATAAAAATATATTGGTAATTGCTACCAAACAAGATACCGCTAAGAACTTGGTTACAAAAATCCGAGTGATGCACGCAAACCTACCGAGTTGGGTAAGGTCAAATTGTGTTGAGGATAACAAACTTTCATTACGATACAATAATGGTTCACAAGTAAAAGCAATATCAAGTACCGAGGACGCAGGTCGTTCAGAGGCACTATCTTTATTGGTCATTGATGAGGCAGCATTTATCGATAAGATTGATACAATATGGACTGCTGCACAAAGTACTCTGAGTACTGGTGGACAATGTATAGCACTATCCACACCGAATGGTGTTGGTAATTGGTTTCATAAAACTTGGGTAGGTGCTGAAGAAGGTGAGAATGATTGGAATACAATTAAATTACATTGGACGGTTCATCCTGATAGAGAACAAGATTGGAGAGATGAACAAGATAAGTTATTAGGACCAAGTGGAGCGGCACAAGAATGTGATTGTGACTTCATCACTTCTGGTCAAGGTGTTATTGACGCACGAATTCTTGAAGAATATAAAAAGACACACATAGAAGAACCAGTTGAGAAGCGAGGAATAGATAGTAACTTGTGGATATATAGACAACCAAACTATAATAAAAATTATGTAGTTGCTGGTGATGTTGCTCGTGGTGATGCAACAGATTTTTCTGCATTTCATGTAATAGAAATAGAGAGTATGGAACAAGTTGCAGAATATAAGGGAAAGATTTCTACCAAAGATTTTGGTAATTTATGTATGAATACTGCTATGGAATATAACAACGCATTACTTGTTATTGAGAATTCAAGTATTGGTTGGGCGGCAATTCAACAAGTAATAGATAGAGAATATGATAATCTATTTTATACAAGTAAAGATTTAAGGTATGTTGATGTTGCAAGACAAGTAACAAACAAATACAGAAATTCAGAAAGACAAATGGTTCCTGGATTCAGTATGACAATGAAAACAAGACCATTAGTAATCGCAAAATTAGAGGAATACTTCAGAGAAAAATCTGTAATCGTTCATTCGGACAGATTGATTGATGAATTGTTTGTTTTTATATGGAATAATAATAGAGCTGAAGCAATGCAAGGATACAATGATGACCTTGCAATGAGTTTAGCAATTGGATTGTGGGTAAGAGATACTGCACTAAGGTTGAACGCAGAGGGAATTGCCCTACAAAAAACAGTCCTAAGTAAAATGTTAGATTATGAAGCAGTTTACACCGCAGATGATAATAGTAGTGATGAGTGGATGATGGAAACTGGAAATACAAAAGAAGATCTAACTTGGTTAATAAAATAATAAGAGGATAAAATGGCACAAACAAGTTTAAGAGCAAGACTACAACGACTTTTTTCCACGAATGTAATCGTAAGACACGCAGGTGGTAAAAAGTTAAAGATTGCCGATACTAATAGAGTTCAGCAGTCACAAAGAAATAGTCTTGTAGATAGATGGTCAAGATTACACACTAATTTAGCAACAGGTGGATATGGACATTCACAGGCAATTAGTTTTCAGGCCCAACGATTGGGATTGTTCAGAGATTATGAAGAGATGGACAATGATGCAATTGTATCAAGTGCACTTGATGTTTACGCAGACGAATCTACAATGAAAAATGAATATGGTAAGATATTAGAAATTAATTCAGATAATGAAAACATTCACGATATTTTACATAATCTTTTTTATGATATATTAAATATTGAATTTAATTTATGGCCTTGGGTTCGTAACTTATGTAAGTATGGAGATTTTTATCTCTATTTAGATATTAAGGAAAAGTATGGTATTACAAATGTAGTTCCACTTTCACCTTATGATGTTACTCGTGTTGAAGGAGAAGATCCATCTAATCCCTATATGACAAAATTTATAGTCGAGGAAGGTGATTCAAGACATAGTTCTACAATGTCTGGAAATAAAGAAATGGAAAATTATGAAATAGCCCATTTCAGATTATTGAGTGATTCTAATTTTTTACCTTATGGTAAAGGTATGGTCGAGGGTGGTCGTAAGATTTGGAAACAATTAAGTCTTATGGAAGATGCTATGTTAATCCATAGAATCATGAGAGCACCTGAAAAGAGAGTGTTTAAAATTGATATTGGAAATATACCACCAGCAGAAGTAGAAAACTTTATGCAAAAGATAATCAATAAAATGAAGAAAGCTCCAGTTATTGACCAAACAACTGGTGATTATAATTTGAAATATAATATCCAAAATCTTACAGAAGATTTTTTCTTACCAGTTCGTGGTGGTGATAGTGGAACTCAAATAGAAAGTTTAGCAGGACTAACCTATGAAGCTGTAGATGATATTGAATATTTGAGAAACAAGTTAATGGCAGCATTAAAAGTTCCAAAGGCATTTCTTGGATATGATGAGGCAGTTGGTAGTAAAGCAACATTAGCCGCAGAAGATGTTCGTTTTGCAAGAACTATTGAACGAATTCAAAGAATTACAGTTAGTGAATTGCATAAAATTGCAATCGTCCACTTATATGCACAAGGATATACAGATGAGGAACTTGTAAACTTTGAATTAAATCTAAAAAATCCATCCACGATATATGAAGAAGAAAAAATTGAGTTGTGGAACAATAAACAAAGTTTGGCACAATCAATGATGGACGCTAAAATAGCAGATTCAGAGTGGATTTATGATAATGTATTTAAATTTACTGAAGAAGAAAAGAAACAGATGAGACTTGGACTTTTAGATGACCAAAAGAGAAAATTTAGATGGTCACAGATTGAGATGGAAGGTAATGACCCAGTTCAAAGTCAAGAAGCAGTCGGAACACAAGGAGCAATGATGGATGCAGGTGGAGCTGAGGGTGAAATGCCAGGAGTTCCAGGACCACAACCACCAGGAGCAAGAACGGCAAGAACAAGTCGAGAATTAGAAATGGAAATGCCAGACGATGGGTGGCCAGGAAGTGGTCGTCCAAAGGAAGGACCTAAACACGGAAAAGATTCAAGTGTAAGAGGTCGTGATCCACTTGGAGCTCATGATAAGAGAAAAGGTGGTAGTGGAAGTCCAAAATATGGAATTGCACTGGCACATTATGACGCTTTAAAGAAAAGTTTAGGTAAAGTAAGTCGGGCAGACCAGAAAATATTGGTTGAAACGACTGATGTAGAAGAAGAATATAAAAGTGAGGTATCTTCGTCTTTAAGTGATACTTAAATGATGAATTATTAGAAGTTTTTATATTTATAGATGAAGAACTATACAAATTAGGAGCATTAGATATGGCCCAACGAGTAAAACACTCGAAGATTAAAAATACGGGAATTCTGTTTGAATTAATATCCCGTCAAATCACCGTAGATGTAATGAATGGTGATGATAAAAGTAAATCTGTCGAGATGCTAAAAAAATTCTTTAACGAAAGTACAGAACTCGGTAAAGAGAATCAATTATACCAGGTTTTGTTAAAAGAGAATTACAATTCTTCTCATAAGGCAGAAAAATTGGTCGATGCTGTCGTAAAGGCAAGACAAAAGTTACATAACAAAAAACTTCGTACTGAAAAGTATAATCTTATTAAAGAGATTAAGAAGAATTATATTGTAGAGGATTTCTTTAGGGCTCGCATTCCTAATTATAAAGTGTATGCTTCAATTTATAAGAAATTTATAGTAGAGACTACATCTATATTCAATCCAACAGAGGAAGTAGATAGTACTTTTTCTCTTATAGAACACATTACTCGTAATAAGACGAAACCAAAGAATATAGAAAGTAAAGTAATTTCTGAATTTAAGAATGAAGATAAAGATTTAAGATTACTTTCTTATCAGTTAATGGTGGATAATTTTAATGGTAAGTATAAGAAGTTAAATTCTATGCAAAGAAACCTATTAAAAGAGTATATTAATAATATTTCTAATACTAATTCACTAAGAGAATTTATAAATACTGAAGTTAAGAAAGTAAAAGAAATTTTAACTAAGATTTTACCTAAAGTAGATGATGATATTACAAAAATCAAATTGACAGAGGCCATTAAACAGGCCAGTAGTATAAAAAAAGGTAAAATAGTTAAAGATAAACAGGTTGTGTCACTAATGAGGTATTATGAACTTATTAAGGAACTACACAATGTCACGGCTTAAAGAAGATTTATTTCGTAAACTTGTTCGAGAGTTAATCAAACAAGAATTAGACGAAGCCAACTCTACTGGGAGTGTAGGTGGTGAATATCAAACACCACATGCGTTTAAGGGTAGTAAAGTAAAGGCAGGTAAGAAGAAGAAAAAGGCTGGTTATGCTGGTGGACATAGTGATCCTACCATTGCAACAGACAATTTTCTTGCCGATGACCCGAAGTTAAGAAAAGAGTCAGTAAATGAACAACAAAAAAGACAAGCAAGTGGTATACAAAAAAAGTTTGACAAAGCTTTTTTAAAATTCTCAAGAGAAGTTAGAGATATAATTCAAATGATTAATAGGTATCAAGGTGATAGAACAGACGGAAAGATTATAGATAAAGAATATTCAAAACATCTTATTCCATTTAATCAAGTAATACAATCGTGGACTGATGGTCAATATAGAAATCCAAATCTAAGTGAAGGTAGATATCACGCTTGGAGAAATGATGATTCTATGACACCCAAGCAAAAAATTGGAATGGCAATGAGAGAAACTCGTGACAATCTCACAGAGTTAGAACGAGTTGTCAAGTATAATGTAAAATTAAAAAATGAGTTAAAAGTGGATTCAAGAGATTATTGGAAAACCACACATAAAGCTCTAAGTAAAATTAGTGAGAGGTTAGTTCGATTAGCGAATAAAGTCGGTCAGCTACATTAGAAAATGCCTTTCGAAGAAAACAGAAAGTCCTATATGGACTCTTTGTATGGTATTTCGACTTTATTAAAAAGATGGCACACAGAAATACACCGCAAGGATGTCGATAAGAACTATATGATTAAAAAATTAACCGAGTGGATTAAAAAACTCGAAGATTTACGACATGAAATAATGATGAGGAAAAGTTAGTGATAAAACTTAAAGATTTATTAACAGAAGCCAGTCTTTCTGAGGAAATGACAGAGTTGAAACTTTATATTGACAACGATTCGAGTCTTTATAGACAAAGATATATGCCAATATTAAAGAATCTGTCAAAAAAGAAGAAAAAGGGAAATTATCGTAAAACATTAGCTCAAAAAGCTTTCATGTACTTGATAGATGACGGAGCAAAACGATATGTTCGGTCTTATGGTGGAAATCACTTAGATGTTTTTCCAAAAAGACAAAGAAAACAATTGGCAAAAGATTATGTTGAAGAATTTGAAGAAATTTTTAAAAATCAAGAATATGATTTTATGAGATAGGAGTGAAATAATGTCAAAACAATTAATAGTAGATTATTTACCATTTGAGGTAACAAGAGAACAAATAAACGAATCAATTAAACAAAATAATGGTCGTTTAGTGGTTCATGGTGTCCTACAAAGGTCAGATGCTAAAAATCAGAATGGTAGAGTTTATCCACACGAGATTTTGGCACGAGAATCCAATAAGTATGATGTGGGTTTCATCAAACAGAAACGGGCAATGGGTGAATTAGACCACCCAGAGAGTTCCGTAGTAAACTTACAGAATGTATCTCATAATATTACCGAAATGCATTGGGAAGGTAAGAATTTAGTTGGTACGGTTGAAGTTCTTGGAACACCAAGTGGTAATATATTAACAGAATTATTTAAAGCGGGAATCAAATTGGGTATTAGTTCTCGTGGTATGGGTTCAGTTCAACCTATGTCAGAAGGTGATGGACAACAAGTAGGAGATGACTTTGAATTGATAGCATTTGATTTCGTATCTAATCCATCAACACACGGAGCTTTTTTATATCCTATGAAAGAAAGTGTTGGAAATGAAATACCAATTACAGAAGGTAGAACTTGTGGAAAATATTGTAAAGTCGAAAGTATTATTAACGATATAATTCGTGGAGAATAAGAATGGCAAAATTAAGAAAATTAATGACTGAAAGTAAGTATCTCAAACGAGAGTTTGGTGAACCACTTCCTACATTTAATGGTGTAATGAAAAAACATAAAATTAATAAACTAAAAGAAGATTGGTGGGATGATTTGGGTCCTGAAGGACAAGCAAAATATTTAAAAGATAATCCTGGTTCTCAAAAAGCACAAGACGCAAAGAAAGATGATAGTGATGATGAGACTCAATCTCAAGTTGATAAGGGAGATGCCAAAGATTTTTTCAAAAATGCATCTGATTCAAGTTGGTTCGTACCATCGGAATCAGAAACTCAAGAACTAACAAAAGATATGGACGATAAACAACTCGGTGGTCTTATATCAAGTCAACAAGCATCAGTTGATCACGCTCAAGAACAATGGGATCAAGAAATGGCAATGACACAAGGATATAATCCAATGGGTGGTCCAACTTGGGAAGATTCTTTGAAAATGGAGAAACAAAAATTAGCCGCATTAGAAGGTGAAAAAGAAAGACGAAACTCACGAGCAGCAGACGATGAAGCAGATGATATGAAATCTCAAGACGCACAAGAT
>Ga0208407_1000824_pt1 | contig 14501 bp, 13 predicted proteins | sample ETNtaG_9_FD_185775 | JGI IMG/M metagenome (GOLD analysis project Ga0208407, IMG submission 185775) | Marine microbial and viral communities from oxygen minimum zone, Eastern Pacific Ocean - ETNP201406SV69 (SPAdes) (version 2) | ecosystem: Environmental > Aquatic > Marine > Oceanic ...
CCGGGGACAACGGCCCCAGCACAGCGCTACCGTCATCCTGGACCACCAAGACAGAGGACAGGATCACCGACGAAGACATCCACAGGACCGTTTTCTCCGAGCTCCTACCAGCCGATGCCGATGCCGACAAGGTATCACAGGTCACCACGATAATGGCCCAGAGAGTCTCGGACGGGAGGCTGGGCGAGATGATACGCGGAACCGAGTTTGACGGAATGCGCGTGGAGGGCCTCAGGACCGAGATGCCGTTCCACCTCTCCATGCCCGTTTCCTTCGAAGCCGTCCGGAGGGGAAAGTGGTCGCCAGACGGAGTAGAGGACCTCGTGACGATCGACTCAACCACCATGGACATGAGCGGGGTGATCGACCTCGTGCTCTGCACGAGCAACGTGAACGGAAAGCCGACAATCCGTGCCATCGACCTAAAGACAACCGACGCCCACTGCCTCCTGGACGAGTCTCGAAGCGGGTTGTTGGAGGCTCTGGGGGATGAAACAACAGGGCCTGCCTGCGAGGGGGAGGAGGAGCTCCTACGCAAGCACAGGTTGCAAATGGCACTGTACCACAAAGCGCTCGAGGAATCCGAATCCGATAGGTCAAGCGAGGGCCTCCCAAGCAGGCAGGTCCTGCCACCAGCCATCCTGGTGGGAGTCACTGGAAGACTGGTCGAATACCCACAAGCGCTACTCGAAGAGGCTAAGGCTGACTTGATCGAGACCCTGTCAAGAACCGCAAGAATGTCCCTCGCGTCCGATTTCCCCATCTCCGAGATCGAGAAATTCCAGAGAGCGTCCAACCAGGGGTGCAAGACCTGCTCATCGTCTGATATTGCCCAGTAGAAGAGTCCATGAGTGAACGCCCCGGGTAGGGGTCATGGCGCTGGACCTGGGAAATTTGATGGATAGAAGTGATGAGATTTGGGAGCAATCGATTCTCCCAAGCCTATCTGATTTCATCGAGATAAAGGCCCTCTCCCCGCTGTTCGAGCCCGATTGGGCCGACCTAGGCGAGTTGGACGCAACCATCGAGATATTCTGCAAATGGCTCGACGAGCAGGGAATCTCGGGGATGTCATATGAGACCCATAGGATTGACGACCTCTCCCCGGTACTGCTGGTGACCATCGAAGGAACCGGCCCGGGAGAGGTCATCTTCTACTCGCATCTCGATAAGCAGCCATCTAAACCAGAGCTATGGTCAGAGGGACTCCACCCCCTTAGGGCCGTCAGGAGGGACCCCTGGCTCTATGGCCGAGGCTCCGTCGACGACGGATATGGCGGGTATCTTTGCGCCACATCGATTCGCCTCTTACAAGAGGCCGGAGAACCACACCCTCGTTGTACGATGATAATCGAGACCTGCGAGGAATCCGGGTCATTCGACCTCCCACCGTATCTGGAGGAACTGACGGACCAGTTAGGGAATCCAGACATGGTTGTCGTCATGGACAGCGGAGGCCCGGATTACGATCACGTGTGGATGACCGAGGCCCTAAGGGGACTGGTCTCGGGAACCCTCTCGGTGAAGGTGTCCCACGAGGGAATCCATTCCGGAAACTCAGGAGGCTCAATACCCTCGTCGTTCAGGATCCAGCGGATTCTCCTAGACCGGGTGGAAGACTCGGCAACCGGGCGAGTCCTGATCCCGGAGATGCATGCCGACATCCCTCAAGAGGTCAGGGACAAGGCGGTTGCACTCCGAGACATAGTGGGGAACAGCATCTGGGAGCAGTTCCCGACCGTTGACTCGCTCAGGCAGGCGTCAGAGTCGACCGAGGACATGATTGTGGCAATGAACTGGGAGCCAACGCTCTCGATAATCGGTGCGGATGGGATGCCTTCGGTACAGGTCGCGGGAAACGTACTCCGAACAAACACCGATCTAAAACTGAGCTTCAGAATACCCCCCGGAGTCGACTCGGAGGCCGCAATAGCCTGCGCGAAGAAGATCCTGGAGGAAGACCCGCCTTATGGCGCCGAGGTCACCTTCACCCCGGACTCGAGCGCCGATGGATTCCACGCCCCCCCCCTGTCGGGGACCGTCTCAGACGCAATCCATGACGCATCGATGGAGCTGACCGGACTCCCCCCGCTGGCAACCTGGACCGGGGGGACGATCCCGTTCATGGCCATGATGCAAGGAAAATACCCCGAGGCGATGTTCCTCTGCACGGGATCCTCCGGTCCCGGTAACAACGCCCATGGCCCAGACGAGAAACTACACATCCCCTCTTCGAAGAGATTGACGGTCGCCCTTTCAGCAACAGTCTCAGCCATTTGCGGAAACCAATGATTAGCCGTCTCTCCCCGACCTAAGTGCCGCCGGGGTTATATCGGGGTCACCTGCGCACTACGGAGGATGATGGGCCAAGACGACTCAGCCGGAGCAGCCCCCCAGCCGACTATCCAAGAACTACAGCAGCAGGCTGCCAAGGACAAGGAGGCTCTGGACAAGCTACTCGTCGCATACCAGGCACAAGAAGCCGATATCAGCGAAATGAAGGCTCAGGTGGAGACACTTAACCGGGAACTTATCGACAAGGAGACCGAGAAGGAGGGCATCAACAACCTCCTCTCAAACCTGCGCAGGCAGAAGGACGAGATGGAAGTCGACCTAGCCAAGGCGAACACCAAGATTCCGTACCTGGAAAGCAAACTCGACAAGACCGAGGAACTGCTGGAGAGGGAGAAGGCTAGACTCGGCCAGGTACTCACCGTCGCCGAGGAGATAGACGAGTCGAACCAAGCCGCACAATCAGAGCTATCCGCTAGGGACGACTGGTACGTTCAGCACATGCAGCTCTTCGAGGACCTCAATGAGGCAATCCAGATCCGCCACGACATGATTGACCGGGCGATCACCACAGCGAAGGAGATACACTCCAAGCAGGAGTCTTTCCAGGCCCAGAAGCAGGCCGTCATCGAGGAGATAAAGGAGATGGCATCAGATGAAGAGGAACAAGTAGCAGAAGACTCGGAATCAGAGAACGAGTAGTCCGCTCACTCCCCGACCCTCTTGATGAACCTAGCAGGTATTCCACCCCAGACTTCGCCATCGGGAACCTCGGTCCACTTGGGCAGAACTGCCCTGGTCGCGACAACAGAGCCCTTTCCAATCGTGCAACCCGGTTGGACAATGCTGCCCCCGCCTATGAGCGCACCGTCCCCGATTCTGACGGGTGCTAGGACGATCTCCCCACTCTCCACCAGGTGTCCGTTGATTGTCGCGTCACCCCCGACAACAACCCCATCACCGATCGTTATCATCGAGGCATCGTTAATCCTCACCGAGTTCAGTTGCACCCCGCTTCCGATTTTCGCCCCCATCATCCTGTAGTACATCGTTGCGAGGAACGAGGGAATCACCAGCCCCAGGAACATCTGGGCCACTCTGTGCGAGACCAATGAGAAGGCCCACTGGATGGTAATGAAGGACCTTAGTGGATACCTCCCCTCCTCCTTCCTTATCCTGAAAATGCCCCCCATAGATCCGCAAATCAACAGGAGGACGACTCCCCACAATATGTAACCGAGACCGAGGCTAATGCAGAAACCTGCAGCTTCTACAAACTCGCCCTCGCCATTCGTGATTTCCCCTATCTCCAAGAATAGGAAGTAGGAAGGCATTATCGCCAATCCGAACAATACCCCGAACAGGATCATCACAATGACCGTGAGGACATTCTGGACTATTGCGAAGGACTTCACCCTACTCCTCCTCGGAAATGAAACCTGCATCGATGTCCTCTTGCCTAGCAACTCTGACACCCTCTTCAACGTCTATGAAGATGAATAGCGACCATCCGATTAGGATCACGACGACTATGCTCGCCACTGCCACCCTACTTCCCATCGTGGCTGCACTGATTGCATATACGATGGGTCCGAAAACCGCTGCCGCCTTGCCTATGAAACCGAAGAACCCGAAGAATTCAGTGGACCTCGAGGAAGGGGTGAGCATCGTGAAGAGGCTTCTGGCTTGGGCACCCGCTGTCCCCATGACAACTCCGACCATCATCCCCAGCATTATCCACTGCAGATTGACTCCAAAGTTCAGAGGTTTCCACACGTTGTCTCTAAGCAGGTTTGGCCACCAGTCAGCAATCTCCCCCTCAATTATTGTCGGGTGCTCGTCGCCAACAGATCGCATACCATCCTGTTCGCCTCCTCTGAAGGAGAAAGAGAACCTGTGATCACTCACCTCGCCCATCTTGCTAACTAAGCCACTAGCCTGTTCGGGAGTCAAGTATTCTCTAACAACGTCATCTTCGGTCCACCTATTGCTATCTGTGGATGACACAATCATGAACTCGAAGAATTCGTCTCTGAATGACTGGTCCCCTTCACCAGTCTTGCTCACCCATCCTTTGACGCTATTTTCCTTATCGTAAAGTACGGATAATTTGTATCCTCCCACGTCCTCTTCGAAGTCGTACTGGAAGTCATACCGCTCGTGGTCGTCTCCTAGTTCCAGAGGGGCGAATCCAACAGCTAGTATGGCAACCACTGCGTACACTCCTAAGGACCACCCGAGAACCCTCTTCGTTCCGAACCTGTTTGCCAGTTTGCCCCCAATCACTGTCATTGGTACTGCTGTGATATTCACCATCAGCAGAAGGACGAAGTTCATCGTAGGATTCAGCCGAAGGACGGAGTCGCCGAAAGCCGAAGCCATCCCTCCAATGGTGTTTATTCCATCGAAGAAAAGTAAGTATGATGCAAGGTAAATGGCGAGAATCTTGAATTTTCTGATTTCTCCGAAGGTCTTCTTTACTTCCCTGATGCCATCCCTAATGGCTTCCATAGCCGAGCCGTATTCCTTCGGGTTTGGAATCTGAGGCTCAGGTGTATTCCTAAACAATTGCATTCCAAAACCCAACCACCACATCGCACTCGTGACGAAAATGAAACTCAAAACCCAAGGGCTCCACGGTTTGCTCAATCCGAAGAAACCAGTGAGCCCTACCAAGAGATGGACAATCAGGATTAGCGAACCACCTGCAAAGCCATAGGCATACCCCCAACTTGAAACGTGATCCATGGAATCCCTATCTGCTAGGCTTGGCATGAATGCATAGTAAATCACATTCCCACCAGCAAATCCGATGTTCCCTATTACCAGGCAGAACGCTAGGAATCTGTATCCCGAACCAACCTCTAGGTGCGGGGCCACCCCCATCATTGCGGTGAATAATACCCCGACTATCGTGTACACCCAGAGTATCTTCTTCTTGATAGGCATCCGATCGGCTATTGCGCCAAGAACGGGGCTGACTATTGCCACGAACAGGCTAGCTGAACCTAGTACAATTGCGTAGAAGGTATCTCCAGTTATCTTCAGGCTCCCTACGTCGGTCCCACCTCCGGTAGACAACTCGAACATGCTGGATAGTAGCTGTGGAACGAGTACCGTGAGGACAGTGAGGGCAAATGCCTGGTTTGCCCAGTCGTACCAGTACCAACTCCTCAGTGCCTTGTTTTTCTCACCATCCATTCCTTCTATTGTTCCGAAACTCATTCTACTCTGACTTCGCAGGTGTGATTAGGGTTTAGTGTATTCTAATACATCTAGTGAGAAAACGCTACGAGAAGCATGCCAATTCAAGTGCAAAGAGTAGAGCGCGTAGCATGGCGAACTCTTGCGGCATATTGGGCAATGACTCCAAGGCGGTGAAGATCCACCATCTGGTCAAGGCCCCTGAGAACACCCCAGAGTCAATCTCATTCAGGGAATCATGGGATGCTAGTAGACCTGTCACAGTGTACAAGACTCCAGAGAATCTCCCAGATGGCACTCCTTGCACCGCCGCAACTGTGATCCTAAGGTCCAAGGGGTGTGCTTGGTGGTGGAAGTCAGGATGCACTTTCTGCGGCTACTTCAATGACGTCAGGGATGACGTTTCTGCGGATGACATGTTCGCGCAATGGGATTATGCCAAGAAAAAGACCAACCAGTTTGAAGGGTGCCAGATGGTCAAGGTGTACACATCGGGTACGTTCTTCGAGGATAGGGAGAACCCACCAGAGTGGCAAGAGGTTGTCCTGAAGGAGACAGCGGAGATGGGCCTTCACCTAGTTGTAGAGGCCCAAGCTCAGATGTGCACCCCAGAGAAGATTGAATGGGTTGCTGCTAGACATCCCGGATGCACCGTGGCAATCGGGCTAGAGGCTTACGACGATAGCGTACTAAGATTCCATGTGAACAAGGGATTCACGACCAAACAATGGCATAGGGCAGTCGAAATGCTGAGGGAAAATGACCTGCGTGTCAAGACATACCTCTTGTTCAAGCCGCCATTCATGTCAGAGGGGGTCGCACTCAAACACACCACCTCTTGGTTGATTGACGTTGCAAAATACTCCGACGAAGTCTCAGTGAACCCAATGAACATTCAGAAGAACACCATAGTAGACCGACTCTTCAGGAACAAGGAATACAGAACACCATGGCTTTGGTCATTGGTCGAGATGATCAAGCAGGCCCACGATGGCATGGATGACGTCAACTGCCGCATAATCGTACACCCAACTGCAGGCGGGAAGATCCGCGGAGCCCACAATTGTGGTTCGTGCGATTCAGAGGTTGTAGCAGCGATAGAGAGATACTCAGTCTCTGGCGATGTCGAGGAGTTCAACCATTTGGAATGCCCATGCGAGTCACACTGGAGAGCAGAGTTGGACAACGACCTCAATCTTCCAATCACACTAGGATTTGGAACATTCCGACGTGGAAACCCGATGGACCTAGTTCGTGCTCCTTGAACCAATTGGCAAACTGTATTCGCCCAATGCTTAAGGGCAAATCTCCGGTGGTAGACTCGGAATTGTACGATTCCGGGGTGATTGATTGTCCGATGACAGGTCCACTTTGATTGGAGAGTTCCTACAAGGGGAGAGTGAACCTTCCTCTTCATGGGTGATGCTGGTAATGGGCTTTGTCTCCACCATGGTGTTCCTGGTTCTCTATGGGATTCTGTTTCCAAGCAGCGATCTCCCAGTCATCTCATCAGTTCTTCCAGTTTTTGATGGCGTCTTCGACTCTGGGATTTGGTTCTTCATCCTAGGGGCAATGATCGGCGTCTTCGCTATCCTTGGAACAATGCTAACCGAGGCAACCAGCGAGTGAGGTGGAAAAATGGGACTAATTACATCCATGGCAGCATTCTGGTTGGCCATTCTAGTAGTTTTCATCCTGATCAATAGGGGGATTTGGGTTTTCACAGACGTTTCAAAGAGCATGAGCATGTTCATGCTAGAGAAAGCCCTCGGCCCTCCAATAGACTTCGTAGAAGGAAAGAAAGGTTCTGCAGCCACTACATGGATTATGCAGGGGGCGCTTTGGCTAATTCCTGCATCGGTGATCACGTTCTGTGGACTATGGCTTTCACATGATCCAGAGGCACTCCACAGTCTTTCTTCGTGGGGGCTAAACCCTGCTTCCACTTCCCTCATCACATCTGGTTTCCTCGTTGCTGCTTACGGCTCCGTCGGCATGCTACTCATCGGCTCTTCAATGCACATCGTCCCTGAACTCGGGGGGACGACTCTGGCAACAGAGAAGAACGCCACACTGATGTCTTTCGTATGGACCCTAGCAGTAATCGTGATGTTCATTGCAGCGAACAAGCCTGAGATTGCGGGCATCAAGATAATGCCACTCGCGACCCTTCTAACTAATCTAGCCCTCATTGCCGTCATCGTCAACATGCTTCTAACAGCAGCTTCTAGGACAAAGAAGATGCCACTTCCGGGATGGATGATGATCATTGGAATGATTTCAGGACTCGTCTCGATAGTAGCCCTCGCAATCACCGGTTCTCTGGATTCAGGAACAGGACAGTGGCTAGCCACTCGGATTCATGGGCCAACCTCACTCTTCCTGATGATGTCAGGTGCGATTCTATACGGTGCCTCCAGGGGGAGCGGCAATCCGCTTTGGTCTAGGTCACTTGCAGCGGTTACCATGGTTGGAGCAATCCTCACAATCAATCCATTGGGGTTAATCGACGGTGAAATCGCCTCTGACTTCCTTGGAATCGACGCCGCAACGTTCGAACCCTCGAGGAATGACATCGTAGCCGGCTCATTCCTTCTGGCCCTCTCCCTAATCCCAATCATCGCTCTTTCAGCCAATGTTTTGGCGACGATGAGGGGGGATGACGTATTCATGGAGAACCCCGACTCTCCCGGAATGCCAGAGATCAATCTGGCAGCCTTCATGGCGGTCCCCATCTCCATCGGAGGTCTTTTCGTACTCACAGATCACCTTACTGGAACCAATGAGCTAACAGGAATTCACACGTCACTAGTTTTGATGGGTATGTGGGTGGTATTCGTCCCCGCATCACTTGGAGCAGCATTATCCATCTTCCCCGAGGCCTCTGGCCGGAATGTCCTCTCAATCAACCGCTCTAGATGGGCCTTCTGGCTGATGTCAGGGGGGGCATTCTCCGGACTGGTCTTCACGATGATGGCAGACTTCTCTGACATGGCTCTCCTCGATGCTGCTGTTGAGGAGGGGAACTCTACAACCAGCCGCATCAGAGTTTTGGGTTCCGTCCTCTTCTATGGGGCCGTCCTAGGCTCGATTTACCATTCACTGAACTTAATCAGCGGGTCATTCAGGGGCAGTTTGGCAACTGAAGGGGCAACCCCCTCCTCAACCTCAATATCCAGCCCCTACAAGCTAACCAAGGAGACGACAGTGAGGAAGATCCTAGCACAGAGGGAAGGAAAGCTAGACACAGTGGTAGTCCCGGAATCCAGCACCGAAATGCCGGGTAGCCCCACTGAGCTGTGAATCGACCACATAGTCAATGTGTCCATAGGTCCTGCCACCTCTGGGATAGCATGAGGATAGGCATCGTTGGAAAGCCGAACGTCGGGAAGTCAACCGCGTTCTCCGCACTAACACAAATGCCAGTTGACATTGCAAACTACCCATTTACGACCATCGATCCGAATGTGGGGGTGACTTGGATTCCATTGCCAGAGAGGTGCGCTTGCTCAAGTCTGAGGGAGCGCAGGGAGTCCTACGGCAGACTCGAATCCACTTCTGACGAAGATCCCAGGGGGGGTAGCATCTGCAATCCCAATTCAGGATCATGCTCCGGGTTCAAGCGCATGGTTCCGGTAACTCTCATCGATGTCGCAGGTTTGGTTCCCGGGGCCCACGAGGGAAGAGGAAGGGGGAACCAGTTCCTCTCCGATCTCTCAAGATGTGACGCTCTAATCCAGGTGGTCGACGTGTCCGGTTCAACCGATCTGGAGGGAAACCCAGTTGGTTCAGGAGGCTCCCAACCGATCGAAGAGCACCGTTTCCTCGTTGGGGAGCTAGATTCATGGATTCTGGGGATAGTGGAGAACGGGTGGGACCGAGTCTCCAGAAAGGCGCAAGCCGAAGGAGTCAGGGCGATTCGCGAACACATACTCGAGAGGCTGACAGGAATTGGAGCCACTGAGCACCACGTCTCCGTAGGATTTTCATCGGTAGAGAGACAACTGCCATCTTCTGCAGACCCTGCGACTTGGGGCCACGAAGAGCTCAGAACATTGTCTTCTGCGATCAGGAAGTCAATGTTCCCAATCTCAGTAGCCGCAAACAAGGCAGACAACATCGAGGAGTTCGGGCCCGAGTTGGAGTCCGAGGTAAAGTCGAACGGGGGGACGCTCGTCTTCACCAGTGCCGAGGCTGAGCTCGCCCTCCGCCGGGCTTCGTCCTCTGGGCTGATTTCCTACCAGTTGGGCGATTCAGATTTTGAGTTGACTGCAGTCGGCGAAGAGAACCTCTCCCAGCAGCAGAGGGCAGCACTCTCTTCGATTTCCACCACCTTGTCTTCGTGGGACGGAGGAGGCTTGGTCGGTCTGCTATCGGAGGTGGTGTTTGGCCAACTATCCAGAATCGTCGCATATCCAGTTCAGGACGAGACTCACTGGGTCGATGGGGATGGCAAGCCTCTCCCAGACGCAATTCTGATTCAAAGGGGAACTACTGCAAAGGGACTGGCATTCGAGGTTCACTCCGACCTCGGCGAGGGATTCGTAAGGGCGATTGACGCCAGATCTGGGAGAGTGATTGGAGCAGAACACGAACTAGCTGACGGGGACGTAGTCAGCATCCAAGCAAAGACCTAGCTACTTGCAGCCTCAATACTCAAATCAAAGAAAACAGCGGTCCAAGTGATATCGAAGTCCTCATCGTTGTCAACGATTCCACCTGCAACTGGAACTGGGGGTGCTTCTATCGAGGCTGTGATCGTAGCAATCCATGACCCCATGCCTCTTCCTTCAGAATCCCACAAATGCCTAATCTCATTCTCATTCAAATCCTCTTCAGCGTAGTCTTCTCCAGTGTAATTCGGAGTAATGTCCCAACGGATGGAAAAGCCACCATCACCTCCGCCCGAGCAACTTCCATCTGCACTCTGGTCCTCTACGTGCCCAGAGGCGTATCCTTCGACACCAATGAGGTCGCTGACCCCTTCCACGGTGTCTGTGAAACCCGGACCCGGGTCATCATTATCGACACAAGAAACTTCCAACTCTACATATCCGATGCTTAATGCCGACTCAGTCGTAAGGTCGAAGAAAGAATCGTGACTATCCCCATCACCAAGGGTTACCGATTCACTCAGTGTCGTCGTACTCTCTTCGAAGCTAATCATCAGTGAACCAGAAAGCCCAGGGGAACCACCACCAGAGATTTCATCGTCTATTAGTGAGGGAAGTGCTTCGAAGTAGACTGGGAAAGCAACTAGGAAAACTAGGGTCCCCGCTAACGTCTTCACCTTCTGAGGGGTGTCTACAAGGTCTTGGAAGTCCATGGACGATTCATCCTTCGCTCTCAGAGCCCCATATCAAATGCTATCCCTATCTGTACTCTAGAATCTGCAATCATTAGTCCCCAGAACTTTCCCAACTGCCTATTTCCAACCCTTCTTTGGAGAAAATCTTCCGAGAGCTTCTGAATTCAGGAAGGAGGTATCCAATCACTGACCTCTCCATGAATGTCCACTTCCACGGACATCTTGGAAGCATTCTCGACCACTCGAGCAAAAAACCCCTCCAATTCTCGCCATCAAACATCTCCGGTATTCTGAAGGAAACAAACGACATCCTCCCAGACGAACCAGGCACGTAACTCCAAGTTCGAATTGCCAACCCTTCGGCTTCTCCAGACAAGACCTTCAGACCGAGTACCCTGGCTCTTTTTGCGATTGGTACAATTATTGCCCATCTTTGGACGAAAGTAGTCTCCTCAAAGCGACCCATCTCCCACCCACGACTCTCGCCGATGATTCGCATGGCCCTGATCGCTTCAGTAGGCACTATGCTTACTGGAATCTCAAGCATCCGCTCCATTCGTCTCAGGCCACCCTCGAGGCCCTCGCCCATAGCGGCTTCGCGTCATTCGTTCCAATCTTTGCTTCAGCCGAATAGGGAGCCAAGACCTTCGAAGCCGCCCGCCTCTTCCTCGGGCTCCTCAGCAGCCTCTTCCTGGGCTGGAGCAGCATCAGCAGCTCCACCGGAAGAAGCAGCAGGAGCAGCCGAAGCCACTGGGGCGGCGACCGCGGTCGCCATGGCCTCATCGATGTCGACGGAGCCTAGTGAGGCGACTAGGGCTTTTACTCGAGCCCCATCAGCCTCGACTCCTGCAGCCTTCAGCACTGAGCTGATGGCCTTGTCATCGATGTCCTTTTCTGCAGAATGCAACAACATTGCAGCATATACATATTCCATTTCATTCACCTTTTTTTTCATCCGAAGAGATCGCCGAGTCCACCGAACCCTGCATCCTCTTCCTCCTCTTCCTCATCGGCTTCAGCCTCATCGGCTTCTCCCGAATCTGTCGCCTCGGAGGGGGCGACTTCAGCACTCTGAGATACTGCTCCTAGAGCAGCTTTCAACTCTTCATCAAGAGCTGAGGAATCTAATTGTCCTGCTAGGGACAGGGCACGAGAGCGTGCTTGCGATAGTATTGCCGCAGCCGTCGCGTCGTTGACGACCCCAGCCTCCAAGGCAACCGAAAGAGCCTCCGAAGAAGCCTTTGAGATTAGAGTTGGAGTTGTGGTTGAGGAGAACCACCTGACGTTGCAAGCTAGATTGAAAGCACCTGAAGTAGCACTCACTATGTCGTTCCTCAAACCATCTGTGTCAAGATCTAAATCGGACGAATTGAAGAAGTGACCGCCTTCGATTGCCCCTGTCAGGATTAGGCCAATCTCAATCGGGTTGATTCCCAGCTTTGCTAGCATGATCCCCAAATCCGCAGAGATCTCATCTCCCTCTGAGAATGTGGTGTCCTTCTGGATGGCTACCTTGCCCTTGTCTATCTTGGCAGGGATGCCTACTGCGTTGAACTCCCCAACTATTGGTCCAGGGCCGAATTCTGTTGGCCCCGCAGGGATTGTCACATCATCCGGAAAAGCCTCCCCTGCCTTGGCTGGCCGTCCTTGCCGAGTCTTCTCCAATTCAGCGAAAATCTCGAACGCGTTCATAGACTCGCTGTGGACAACGCAGGGAATATGAGCCCCATCTAGAAGGGCCTCTATTTCCTCTTCTGGCCTACCAGCCTCGGACCAAGCAATCCTCATCAACGTCTTCTTGGCCATTGTGATGCTCATCCGTTCCCTCAGGGTGTTCCGCATGTCGATCATGTTGCTGGCTGGAACGCCAGATACATCGACGACTGCCACCACCCCATCGCTGCTGAAAATGCCCGCCAACTCGGATACGCTATCCTTCTTCCATCCTGCTACCTTCGGGATCACAAGATCACCTCTACTCTAATTGAGGGCCCCATTGATGTCTTGACGAAACAAGATCGAATGTTCCCGGCTCCCCTCTCAAGCTTCCCGATGACCCTATCCCAGATGGCTACAGCGTTGGAGGTCAAGTCATCGATGCCCTGCTCTCTTGAGCCCACTGCTGTATGGAATGTTACCCTGTCTCTAGAACGGACAATTGCTGTGTCCTTGAGGCCCGTCGCGAGAGCAGATGGGTCTAGAGTCGGAGGTACCGGGCGAGGCATCTTACCCCTTGGTCCCAATACGCCACCCAGGAATCTACCGACAGTCCCCATGTGTGGAATCTCTGAGAGGAAGAAATCGTAATGCGTGGCCAACTTTCTAGCCTTTTGTCGATCCCCACCCAAATCCTCAATTGTCGATGGGTCAATTACTTCGAGTCCACCTGCCTTAGCCTTGGCAGCCATCTCGCCTCCTGCAAACATTGCAATTCTGACCGGCTTCCCCCTGCCAGAGGGAAGTCTAACCTCCTCCTGAATCCTATTTGTTGGAATCTTCAGATCAACATCCTTGATTGTGAAAGACATCTCGATCGATTCGACGAAACCCCTCTCCGGAGCCTCCTCTAGTGCCTGTTGAATCGCAGTTTGCAGTTTTTCTCTCATTTTTCCCACCTCTGCGGTTCGCGAGGCTCATGCCTCTCCCGCAATTCGTGGCGAACCTAGCTGAAATGCTCGCTAAATTCCCCCTCGCTCATTGCGTTTAGAGCAACCTTCGGCTCCATTCCTTCTACTCGAACTCGCATAGAAACACATGTCCCCATCACTTCTCTGCAGCGCGCGTAAATTGACTTCCCTGTCAGACGGTCCTTCTGCCCCTCTGCTATCTCCTTTACCTGGTCCATTGTCAGGTTCTCGACAGAGTCTTCCCATGATCCGTTGCACTTCTTCTTCCCCAGAGTTTGGATGACTTTGTGGGGCGTCTCATTCCGTGCTGACATGAAAATGACCTCTTATCGCGGAACTCGCCGACCTGCTCTCCCTATTTGATAATGCTGTAAACTGAAAAAAGACACTTTTCGGGTTACTCCACCCTCTGAGTGACCCTCACCTGATCGGCCCTAACTGTGAGCGCAACCGGTACGGCGGCTTCGAACAACTCCACAGTCACCTCTTCCTTTGACTCGGCAACCCTGGTCACTCTTGCTGCTTGTCCTCTGAATGCGCCCCCTGAGATCTCGACTATACATCCTTCCTCGATTCCAGAAGTGGCTGCTTTCGGCTCTAGGTATGGGAGCACATCTTCCAGAGGGGCTTCCCCGTCTAGCACCTTGCTGCAGTTTTTTAGAGGCGTTACTCCTACTCCAACACGTCCGATCAACTTCTGGACATGATGCAGTGCAGTAGCCTCGATGAAGATGAAACCCTTCATGTAATGTGGGCTGAGTACTCCGAAGATCTTGTCCTGGATGTCTTTCAGAGAACCAGTTCCAGACAGTCTTGCCCTAATCTCACTTGCCACATTTTGCTCCTGGCCTATCGAAGTCTTGAGTATGTAGAGGTAAGAAGCAACGTCCCCATACATCTCCTTGAGTTGAGGTGTCGCGTAGTCTTTGTCCTGAATCTTACCCGGGTCAACCCATTCGCTGTTCTTGTACAACGCACTGGGGTTGATCTCAGTCTCCTCGGTGATGAAAAGTATCGGAGTCACGTCATTAAGTCGATTCTCGTAGGCAAGTCCTCTAGCCATCCCAGAT
>Ga0208407_1000825_pt1 | contig 14492 bp, 18 predicted proteins | sample ETNtaG_9_FD_185775 | JGI IMG/M metagenome (GOLD analysis project Ga0208407, IMG submission 185775) | Marine microbial and viral communities from oxygen minimum zone, Eastern Pacific Ocean - ETNP201406SV69 (SPAdes) (version 2) | ecosystem: Environmental > Aquatic > Marine > Oceanic ...
TTGCATATTATACCTCTAATAATTAATCAAATCTAACTTGTATCTTCTCACAAACAAAACCTATGACAGGTCCTGGGAATTCAGATATTTTTTCCACTTTGCAGACCTAAAATAGACCGACCCCACGAATGTGAACTTTAATGCTTAAAAATAATTTTATTTTAACAATATCATTTTCTTTGTATGCCTGGATTCCCCTGTTTCAATGCTATAAATGTATACCCCTGCTGATACAGATATGCCTTTTTGATTCTTCCCATGCCAATTGGCCGCATGGTTTCCAACGCTCTTATATTCATTAACTAATACCTTTATTATAACACCACTAAGGTCATATATTTTTAGACTTATGTAATCTTCGTTTAATATCTCATATGGAATCTCAGTTGATGAATTAAAGGGATTAGGATAATTATTATGTAATGTATAATCAATGTTTGATTGTGATCTTTGTTCATCTACATCTAGGGTATTCCATGTCTTTTTATAGATCCAAGCATTATTTGTCGATGTATGGCCATTTGGATCGAAACCACCAAAATACATTGCACTTTCATTTTCAAATGGTGATTCCACATAACATCTAACAGAGACTAGGGGATTATCATCAAAATCAATTGCACCATTAATTTCTTGGAGTGCATATTGACCATTACTGTCTCTTAAAACAATAATTCCACCACTATAAAAACCATTCCATGATGGATAAACATTTTCTTGGAGTAACGATTCAATGCCTATGATATTATAATCAATATTAGTAGTGGGGTCCGTGAATAAATAAAATTCATTATATGCTCCCAATAAATAATCAACAGTTTCTCCGATTAAATAATCCTCTACAAGCAATGAAATTTTCGTTTCATAAACTCTGTCAAATTCCTGTGGTTCAACAGGGTCAAGTCGAAATATTGTTCCTTTAGATTGACCATCAGGACACCACATTAATAGCATTGATTCATCAGATCCTGATGGATTGGGAATTGTTGAAAGACCTCTTATGCCACCAACAGCAGGATTTATATATGAACTTAGATCATTAAAATTATGTACAACATCATAACTTGGATCGTATCCATCATTTCTTTTGAATATTTTATTTCCTGAAGAGAAATATAGATGATTATTAGCAATAGTAATTCCTAATGGACGAATCCCTAAGGGCCCAATCTCTGGAATTGATCCTATCTCAATTTTACCATCTACATTTGGATTATATTTTCCAGAAAAAATTCCCTGAGTACCCACAGAAATAATCAAATTTTCAATGCCAGTTACCTGATCAGCATATATTTCAATATCACGCATTGAATAACTTTCACTCGAAGAAAATTCACCTTCATAGACTAATGTTTGATCCCAGGAGCCATCTACATCATCTCTTATAAATATCTTAGCAGCGACTGTTCCTAATATGTAATTCGGCGAATAAGCACCAACTATGAGCAAAGTATCAGCGACATCCAATGGAATACCATTATAATCTTTAGTAAAAATAACCTGCTTTAGAATTTCTGGTCGTAGATAATTATAACCCAAATCAAAATCAACCTTCCAACTATCATTCTCATTTTCCAAACATATTAATTGAGACCATCCAATATTTAGATCATTACCACCATACCAAATATTATTCTCGTCTTGCCAGTACCCAATTGAAGCAAAGAGTTTATTTTTATGAGGAACTAGATGTAAAACCTCCGACCCTCCCATGAATATCCCATTCACATCAAAACTGCCAGCAATAAAGGATTGTTCCCATTCCTGTGCAATTAATAATGGGTATGACATAACCACTAAAATAAAAATACTTATTCTCACTTTCAAAACTACGCCTCAACTTAGAAACAAAAAAACCACTGATGTGGAATTGATAGTACTAAAAAATTTAATCGGTCTTGATGCCCTCAATAAAACCAATATATGGATCACCAAAATTTGGTGTTAAATAATATATTTGAAAAAAGATTGAATCTTCCTGAAAATATCCATCTGTTTCAAGTATCTCATACCCCGATACTACCTGATAGGGTATTAATATTGAATCTCCGATGATATCAGCACTCACATCCAAACTAGATACATTTGCATAATTATTAATTTTTAATCCCATCGAATCACAAGAATCTCTTACTATGGAAATATTGTATTCGTCATGCCACCACTCGAAAACCCAATCCATTGTTGAATCTATAACAGCATAATCCCCTAATCGATTGGCATTTATGAATATACAAGAACCATCATCTTCATTTGCATCATCATCAAAATTAATAGCATTGCAATTAGTACATCCGCTTAAAGATTCTACCGCAGATTCAGTGCAACCAGCCCAAATTAGGATCACATGTAATAATACAATTAGTTCTTTAAGTTTCACTTACAAATCTACCCATCATCCTACAAACAAATAACCCCACGAATGAGAGTCTTACTATGTATTATTGCAATCATCATGTAAGTCAGATTTCAAAGGTTTAAAATGGATATGTTCCTTTGGTATATAAAAACTGGCCAATATTTCAATAAAAATAAATACAAATGCAATAGATGCAGTTATATAAGCACCTTCTGCTATTGCTGATAATACTTCAATGAAATGGCTTATTCCATGAAGCCTCAGCCCCCATCTTAATATTTCAAGAAAATGTTTTTTTATCATATGTTTTAATTGTTTATGGTAAATCAATCTTAATAGTCAAATCTACCTATCATCCCACAAGCAAAACTAGTGGCAGCTCCGTTGATTCCAGTCCAATTCAGCCCTTTTTTGCACTATCTAGACCAATCTTAGACCTAGGTCTTATTCTCCTTTGTAGTATCCATAAATGGAAAAAAGTAAATTTAATATTACCATGGCCCAGAACGGTAAAGGTGGACCAGTAGCTGTAAAAGAAGAAAATTGGTTAAATAATGCACCTAAAAGGATACAAACCATCATTCCAATTTCACCTAACAATATATATTTTTTTGATTTATAGTCATTAAATGAACTGGAAATAATCAATAAGATGCCTAATCCTAGGTTCATTGAAGCCACAACTGTCATTGGGGTTTTGAACCATATCATAATTTCATTAGAAGGTACACCAAATATGTTAGAAGCAATATCGTTTGGCATCAAAATCAAAATGAATAATAGAATTCCAATAAAAATATGTAAAACCCCAATTATTCTAAGTATTAATGCAATTTTCATGATTATTGTGTTATTCTAAATCCAAAATGGTCATTCCCTTTAAATTGCTCATCTTCTGCTCTTGCTGAAGACTTTAGTGGTGATTGATGATAATTCCAAGAGCCCCCTCTTCTAACCTTAAGCCCTGAATAGTCAGTATTGATAGGATCTGTAGAATTATCAGAATTATTGTAAAATTCTGCATCATACCAATCTTCAATCCACTCCCAAACATTCCCTCCCATATTATACAACCCATAAGGATTAGGTTCATTTATCTTCACATTTAAGACATGACCAGTAGAAGGGTTCTCTTCTAAATAATTCCAATTAGCACTAGTACCATCACCATAAACATTACCATCTGATGTAGAATATATAAAATCCTCACTTCCTTTTGCGGCATATTCCCATTGTGCTTCTGAAGGTAAATAAATATCATAAAACAATGTAAAGGCTTTTGCACCATACCATTTTATGAAGGATGCTGGCCAGTAACCAACCTCTAATAATGTTGGTAAATTATTCGGATAATCTTCTAATTCTTCCCAATTATAATAATCATTTAATAATACAGTTGTGTCATACTGGTGCGATATATGAGTGTAATCATAATAATTTGTTAATTCCATCCAATTGAAATGTGCAGGGTTTCGAGGATTTTTTACATAAAACCATTGATTCTCCGTATTTAATTCATCATAACCTATATATGCAATATTCAGAGGGTTTTCTGGCTCTATAACACCAGTGAATGGGTCATTATCACCATCAGCATCATCGTGGTCTTTCATCACTCTAGTACCACTTAGGTTATAGATAGCCATTCCGGCATACTCACTGGGAGCTGTAGCGGTACCAAATACAAGCAGATCACCCATGTTTGGTCCAGGATTGGTTTCAACATGCACTTCCAAGAATTCAGCATAAAATGCTCCATTCAAAAAATGAGCAAATTGAATATTAGTAACCTCTGTCTCACTTATTTGGAAAGGACTTAATGTGACTGTATGTAAATAAGCATCATAACTATTTGGCGGCCCTTCGTAATTACTTTCACTTTCCCCCATTGTAAAAGTGCCTCCTGGGATAGTTTTAAAAACTATGCTACTATGTAGATCAAATAAATCTTCTTCTTGCCAACAATCAAAATAAATACAATCTACAGTTACAAAAATATCAAATATGTTTATGTATCCATCGCTATTAATATCACATTGGGTTCCATCATAGCAGTTTAACATAATACAATTAACTTCATCTATAATATCTAAAGAATCGAGTTGGCCATCATTATTAAAATCACACTGCCCCCAAACCAACCCAATAAATAGTAGTAATGTAAAATATCTTAGCATATTCAAATCTACTTTTGATCCCACAAGCAAAAAACCCAACAAATTTGGGACATAGTCTTAAAGTACTTTTACCACGAAAATTGAATTAGATTTTAATTACTCTTTTATTTTTTACAAGAGTGAATATTCCATGCCAATCTCATTTGAATCTTCTAAATTAAGCTCTTTAATTATTTCTTCGGACTCCATGAAACCAAAATTCTTATAAAACCCTCCAGCACTATTCTCTTTAGGGACATAAGATGTTTTAATCTCATGAAATACTTCAAGTGATTTAACATGATCAATTACTAGAGTTAATGCAATTTTACCATATCCCTTACCTTGATGTTTTTTATCAATCATAAAACGCCATAAAAAACATTTATTTTCTTCCATGATTAAATCTAACATCACAAACCCAACAGCGACATCATCATTAAAGATTCCCTTGAACCATGCTGACTTTGAGTAATGACCTTGGGCAATAGATACTGAATTGGGAGCAACTTGATCCTTTTGATCATCTCCTACATCCAAATCAATAATTGAAATCAAGTTCGCCGGTTTTATATCTCTCAAATTAATCATTACATTTATACTCCTAATCACCTCACAAACAAACAAAACAACGAATATGGGTTGATAATTGCCTTAAATAATTTCCTTTGGACCAATATATATTTTCTTAATCAATTTAATTGGTAAAACAAATAACACTTCGAACATAAAATTTAATTGACAAGTATTGTTATCAATAATTTCAATTAGATTGAATATGAAACCATCGCCATCCTTACTGTTCTTAGGTCTAACTTCAAACTTAATTGGGCCAATGGTCCTAATAAGATTTCTAATTGTTTTATAATTGCTGTCGCCTTTTTTAGGCATGAGAATTGTATTACTATCATTATCATTAATCAGTTTGATTAGCAAATTCACTTTTTCCCTAAAAATGACCTTTTCCCATTTGATGGAACCCTTATTAAAACGAAAAGATGCATCTTTGGCCATTAAAGGATGAGGATGAGCCATCCTTATTGCTTCGATAAGGGAAAGAAAATGATTTTTGCCACCTAATGATGTGGCATTTTTGATAAGTTGTTTTTTTAAAACCTGCCTTTTATCATTATCGATTGAGTCATAATTGGTCATGTTATTTTCATATCTAAGAATCATCCCATAAAGAAAAAACCCCACGAATGTGGGGCTTGTTTAAATTTACATAATCAACCTTTCTACTTGGCTTATTTTAATCTTTCGCATGGTGTATTTGCTAAAAGTCCTGAAAATGGCATTGTAAGAATATTGATTTTATTTCGAGTTAAACCAAAACCAAAATTTTGGTGGCTTGGGTGGTCTATTCCCACAATTACATCCTGGAGTATGTTTTTTTCCTTTCTTTTCTTTTACTTGCTCCTTACCCTTTTTAACATTGGCTGCAATAGGTGCTACAGTACCACATAAAAGAACTAATGAAATAATCCATGCCATTTTATTTTTCATTTTACCTTCCCTTTTAAAACAATATGATATTAAAATATTTATTCATAATAATCTTCAGTCACTAAATCTAACCCCTACATTATAAATAAAGCCAGTCACATCTCCAGTGAATTCAGTCTATTTAAGGCCTCTTTTACATTAAACAGACCAATGCACCACGAATGTGGAGTTAGAAAAGGATACTTTATTTCTTTATATGATGTAGATAAAAACCATAGAATGTAAGTGGCGCACCAGCAAATAAAAAAAATTTGCCAATACTTTGAGATGATTCAGGTAAGATTTCAATATCTATCAAGACTTGAATTAAAAAGAAAACTGAGACAATTACACTTCCTATCTTTGTGTATATATTGATTGTTCTTTTTTCAACCACATCCAAATCTAGCCATCATCACACAAACAAAAAACCTCACTAATTGTTGGAATTGATTTGAAAAAGTTAGTTTTATTTAAGGAATACCATCTTCTTAGTATCAACGAGATCACCTACTTGAATAGTATAAAAATATACTCCTGCAGAAACTGACCGACCTTGGTCATTGGTAGCATTCCATTGTACTGACTTGTTTCCAGAAGATTGATTAGTATTCAGAAGGTTACTAACTACCTTGCCTAGCATATCATATACAGTGATCCTAACAAATGCATCTTCCGGTAAATCGTATCGTAGTTTGGTAATAGGATTAAATGGATTAGGATAATTATATATATTATTAAAACTATAATTATCAATTTTTGTAATTGATACACTTGAATTATCAAATGCTGATATAGCATCTAGTAATTCTCCATCAAAATTGAATAGAGCCTGATTTTCCCAGGGGCTTCCAAATTGGTTCGTTGATATCCAATCAGGAGCCCAATAACAAATACCCGATCCATGATCATTCTCGTCCACAAGTGTAATTAAATCATGTAGAAATGAAAACTGCCCCTCCTCACTTGCTTCATAGTCTTCAAGTAATTGCGTCTCAAGACCCAAGATATTATTGGTGTTATCGTTCCATTGTAATGTAAATGGATATGCAGTTTCAACTATCAATACTGGTTTTTGGAACTCATTACCAAGTTCATTCATGTTCTGGATTAAATCAGTAAATGTTCCATGCCACATTGGATAGTATGATATACTCAAAATATCAATTTCAACACCCTGCTCAATAAGATTATTAAAAAACCAATTTCCTCCACTACTGACGTGTGAAATGAATTCTAATGTATCTTGAGTATCTAATGCGCTATTTACTCCATCTATAGCATGCATGAATAATGCTCCTAGTTTATTCCACTGAGAATCATTATTAAATTCATCACAAACATATCCATCCGGCCATAATAAACCACAATCCGTTTCATTACCAATTTGTACATATTTTGGTAAAGTGTTTTGATTTTTTAATTTAGTTATGACATGACGACTATATTGCTCTATACTGTCACATAGTATTTCAAAAGTTAGATCTACCCAAGCAAAAGGTTTAGTTTGGCTTGATGGGTCTGCCCATGTATCGGAGTAATGAAAATCTAGCAACAAATCCAACCCTGCACTATTTGCTCTATCTGCTATTTCAAGAACACTTTCTAAATTGTTATAGTTTAACGATGGTGTGTGCCAAATTTTAATTCTGGCAGTATTAATCCCATTATCCTTGAATATTTGAATTGGGTCAATTTGATTGCCATTTTCATAAAATACTCCTCCATTCTCTTCTACCTGCTTTAGCATAGATATATCAACCCCATTAATAAATTGATCACTTTTAATGAAGGATGACAAAATAAGAACTCCAATAAGAATATATCTCTTCATCTCAAAATCTACCCACCATCCCATAAACAAAAAACCCTACGAATGTAGGGCTTCATTGTAGTTCTATTTTTCATTCACACTCACCTTCAGTCCATTCGGTGATACCTGCATTTTCAGCATAGCAATCATTGTCATAGGTCAATCCATCACAGCCACAAACTGGTGCATAGATTTCATAACAAGAATTATTGGATATCTTCGATTCATCTATACATTCATTATTATCCTCGCATCTCCAAACTGCCAACCCAATAAATAGCAGTAATGATAAATACCTAAGCATATCCAAATCTAGCCATCATCCCTCAAATGTTGGGCTTGATGATTGATTATTTACACAGGTGATATTTCAGTTGCTTTGGGACCTCTATCTCCTTCAACAACTTTAAATTCAACTCTATCGCCATCTTTTACATATAATTCATTAGATATTCCTGATGCATGGAAAAAATAATCTTTTCCATTATCACCTGATATAAAACCATATTTTTTTTCTTTATTGTAGAATTTTACTTTTCCAGTTTCCATAGTATTATCTTTTATAATTGTTGTCATAATTTACCCATCATTCCACAAACAAAAAACCCCACGATTGTGGGGCTTTAGATATCATTCCAAATTGGCTGTTAGCCATTTTTTACTTGATTGTAATATTGCCTCTGTAGAATGAAATAAATATTACAAAAATGACAGCGGCAATTAAGCCCTGCCAAGTTATTGTATCACCATCCAATATTTTTACATGTCCATGGATTATTTTATTGGTGATTAAATACACCAGAGTTCCACCGATGACTTCAAAACGATACTTATTTACGAATTCCCTTCTTTTAGCATATACTTCTGGTGACCTTCGTCTTCTTGCCATTTGTACTCTCCTTCCGATTAAACACTAGAAATAAAATACCCATGATCGCACAAACAAAAAACCCCTTCTAAAAATGGCCAGTGTATCAGTAGTGGGAATTGAACGAATAAACTATTTAAGAAGAATCATCTTCTTGGTCTGCCTGAACTCCCCCACTTCAATGCTATATAGATAGACTCCTGCTGAAACTGGTTGTCCTTGATCATTGGTGGCATTCCATTGGATTGATTTGTAGCCAGATGATTGATTGGCATTGACGAGATAGTTCACCACATTTCCAAGCAAATCATGGATTGTAATAGTAACCAACTCATCTTTCGGTAAATCGTATCTTATGGTTGTATTTGGATTAAATGGGTTGGGATATGGATTATGCAAATTATAAGTGAGTGGAACCGTTGTTTCTACAATCGATGTTTGTGAACAATTTGTAGTATCCTGTTGCCCCATTCTATTTACAAGACAAGATGGATATGGAGCACAGAAGTTATTATTTCGGATATCAATCAGATCATAGTTGTTCCAATTATGATCGAACTCGCATATTTCTTCGGGAATAATTCCCGATAGTTCATTCTCTCTCAAGATCAACATAAGATTTTGTGGTGTACCACTTTCAGATACTGGTGTCATGGACCATATTTCGTATGGTATTTCACCTGTGAGGTTATTTTTTTTCAGCTTTAGATGACTCAAGTTAAGATAGCCCAATTCTGGTGGTATGGAACCAGTTAAGTCATTGTTCTGCAAGGAGAGAAATTTCAAACTATTCATATTCCCTAGTTCTGATGGAATTGAACCTGTGAGACTAGCATCATCCCATACAAGTGTTCTGAGAGCATCCAGATCTGCTATGCTCTCAGGGATTGATTCTATCGGAGTATTTGATAGATTTAACCAACCTAGGTCGTCAAAATTTCCGATTGATTCTGGAATCAGATAAATATCTGCATTACCATCATGATCATTGTATTCTGATGGTACATTCTCATAATCACGAAAACTCAAAGCTTCCAACCTCCTGAAACCATGTTCACCACGCCAGATCTGTGCGCCTATTTCAAGGGGCTCTAGACCACTGAAACTATCATTTACATCAATCATGTCTTGTAAAACACTTAGGTCTTCTTGATTAAAACATTGCCCATCATATTCTACAAAGTGCTTATAATATGAATCATCTGCATATGAATTTGAATTACTGATATAATGGATACTCGACCATGGACATGAATAATAATCTATGGGTGGTGTATTTGCAATGGGTACATATCCATTGGGGCAATCAGGGTAAGGATTACATTGTTGACTACCAATCACTAGATCGTCAATACATTCAGGATATGGAGGGCAAAGACCATTTCCTTCAAATACTTGACTAGAATTATTGCAATCATTTCCACATAGTTCAATGTTACATAATTCCTCAGGTATGGCACCTCGGAGAGCATTTTTACCTAACCACAATTGATCCATGTTTGATAAATTGCCTAACTCTGGAGGTATCAAGCCACTAAGAGAATTATATCTTAGATCCAAAATTCGAAGCGATGTCATGTTGCCCATTTCTGGAGGTATTGGTCCTGATAATTTATTGTCCAATATGGCAAGTTGTTCAATCTCAGTCAAATTACCTATTTCTGGAGGAATTGGCCCTGTAAGGAAATTATAAGATAGGTTCAATGCGGGCCAATAGTCACCACCCGAAAGGAAATAATACCCACCGCCTTCAACTCCTAAATTTATTAAATCACCGATCGTTGATGGAATGGAGCCTGTGAGTTTATTCATTTGAAGATCCATGACTTGCAAGGAAGTCAAGTTGCCTATTTCCGCTGGGATACTCCCTGTTAGAGCATTTTCGCCTAAACTTAAAGCTCTTAGATTGACAAGATTGCCAATTGTTGATGGTATCTCTCCTGGGAGGTTGTTATCAGTCAAAAATAATTTTTTTAGATTTGTTAGATAACCGATCTGAGAAGGTATTTCTGCACTGCACTCTCCCGATTCTTCACAGGTTTCATTGCAATTATCAAATTTATATGAGCCATTTCCGGTATTCCATATGTATCTGTGGCAACCCAATCCATTATGACTCAAATCCAACTCTTCTAAATTTGTCAAATGGCAAATTTCTTCAGGAATCACATTCCCATATCTATAATCTGTTGTTCTTAATATCCCTCTCATTTTTAAATGGGTTAGATTGGTCAATAATCCTATTTCTCTAGGAATCGTATCTCCAGCTTGCCAACCTGCCCATTCAGTCGCCATTGTTCCACCAAATATATCAAAACTGATTTCAGTAGTATTTTCTATTGAATAACATTCTTCAAATATTACTACACCATCTGTTCCATCAGCGGCTATGCATAAACTCTCAGGACCAATGTCATCAAGGGGTGGACAATCTTGCCCCCAAGCCAACCCAATAAATAGTAGTAATATGAGGTGTTTAATCATTGTCCTGATTTCCTTTTGTCATCTTTTTGATAAACATGTGCTAGATCAAGTATGGCTATGAAAAATAAGATTAATGCAAGATCATCATATCCGAATTGCATAAGCAAGAAACATCCTGCTATAAAGAAAAAATATCTGTATTTAGTAACTGTAGATAATAATTGAATCATACCTGAATCTACCCATCCTCCCACTAACAAAAAACCCCACGAATGTGGGGCTTGATGCTAATTATTTCACTGCTTCACTCACAATTAGTAGTATCTTGACTCCCTGTATAATCATTTCCATCTGGATTGATTAAACAAGATGGATATGGTGGGCATAACTGATTACCCCAAATTTGAAAACTGGTACTTAAAACCCAATTGATATCCAAATCACATATTTCAATAGGTATCTCCCCATTCAATTGATTATTTGCTAACCTCAAAACATTTAATTTAGTCAAATTACCAACCTCAGATGGAATAGGTCCAGTGAGATCATTATCTTTTAAACTAAAAAATGTGAGATTAGTCAGATTACCAATTTCACTAGGAATATTACCTGTGAGTTGATTGTAAGTAAGGTCTAATCTTGTAAGATTACTAAGGTTACCTATTTCAGAAGGAATTGTACCAGTTAGGTTTTTATTATATAGATTTAATTCCGTTGTATATCTTGAGCATAATTCTCCAAATATTTCAAAAAATGCATTAAATATGTTCGAAGATGCTACATCTTCATTTTGATTAGTTATATCAACCTGAAAAAAATAAAAAAATTCACTCGAGTCCAATGCATAGGTAGTATCAAGCCTTATTTCTGTTTGATATATCAAGGTTTTATCAATCATCGATGAATCGTTTGAACCATATAAATCATATTTAGTAAAACTATCATCCTTATTGGCACTCCACATTAATACAGTTTCTGTCTCTTGATAAAGATTTACTGGTAGAAGAGGAACCTCTATTTCAATCTCATTTACTATCTCGTCCCCACAACCCCAAACCCCAATCACCAAGGCTAGTCCTAAATATTTTCTCATAGTTTTCTCCTTATTCAAATCTACCCATCATCCCACAAACAAAAAACCGCACGAATGTGGGACTTGGCTTTGGAATATATTTACTTTATTAGTTTGATCTTTTTTGTTTGAAAAGAACTACCAAATTTCATTAAAACTAAATAAGAACCCGAGGCAACTGATTTTCCTGTCATATTCTTTCCATTCCAAACTATGTTGTACTTTCCAAGACTCATATGCTTTCCAATTAAGTTTCTTATCCACTTCCCTTTGATATCATAAATACCAATATCTACATAACCAGGATTATTTATGGTATAGTCAATCCTAATTGAATTATTAAAAGGGTTTGGGAAAGTAGTATCGAGACTGAATCTCTTTGGTGCTAAATAAGAATTGTTATCAATACCAACTTCAGATGCATCTTCATCCATAACAATATCGAATATCCCAACCAATCCATTTTCTATCTCTTCCAATGGTATAACTAATCCTGGGTGGCTTTCTTCCCATTCTTCATTGATGTAGGGATCAACCTCAAAATAACACTGAGTTACTAGTTCCAGACCAGTTGGGGTAGTGATTTTATAATGAAAATGTCGTGGTCGTCCTGAATAGTATCCGGGCCATATGGATTCAAAGGCATAATATCCATTTTGGTCAGTAACGATTATTCCTCTCAAATTATAGGTATCATCATCAGAGTTGCCAGATTCACATTCTTGAAAAATAGTATAACAGCCTTCATCATTTGCATGCCAAACATCTATTAATGCATTTTGAATTGGTGTTTCACAATCATTATATGTCACAAGACCTGTAATAAAAATACGAGTACCTGGTTCATCAGAATTTGCTAAAACTGTTCTTTGAGGATGATTTTCTATCCAATAGGGTCCCAAAATATCAGGATAAGTAGTAGCACAATCCCTACCTGATAATATAGAACTAGGCATGATTCCTGCACCAATTGTCCCAAGAATCCCAGTTTTAATAAATTTTCGTCTCTTCATATATAAAATTACCAACTATCCTACAAACAAAAAACCCCACTAGTGTGGGGCTTTAATGCTTAAGAATAGGCAGTATCTACTTATTCTTAAATTTTTTGTTAATTGGGAATGCTAGCACTAATCCAGCGAAGGCACCATAAGCAGTAGTATTAAGTGATGAAGATGCAATTGAGCATACAGAATCACAACCTAATAACGATGCATAGGCAAAACCAGCAGCAGCACCAATTGTTGTTAATATTATAGTTAATTTCATATTGAAATATATTCATGTAGAATAAAATGAAACAAAAGAAATTATATTAAATTATTTGCCAAATATTTTCTTGCTATAAGATTAGCATATCCATGTGTTAATGAATATTCTAATTTTAGGTATTTTACAATCTCACCATGTTTTAAAAAATTATTCGAATTTATAATAACAAGCCAATCTTCAATTTTCTTACCTGTTTTTTCTAACATATTCTTAAGCATTGCTTTTTCCATTGATAATGTATCCATATCCAAATCTACCCATCATCCAACAAACAAAAAAAACCACGAATGTGGGGCTTGATCTTTTATTTCTTTTGTCTTGATAAGGGAATCAATTTCATATGTGTTAGCATCCTCCATATCCATTCTACTGGTCCATAATGATATTTACTTACCCACATAGGGCATAATTTTAACAATACAAACCAAATAAAAAACATTATCACTAATTGATATGTTCTATTAACATAGCCAAATAAACTTAGCCCAATTCCATAAAATATGAATGTTGCGAGAACAGTTTGAATTAGATATGCAGTCAATGCAGTTTTACCAATTGTTCTCAATTTTTCTTGAAAATTTCTAAAACTACCTTTTCGTATCCAAAGCATAATTATACCTACATAACCAAAAGCAATAAATGGAGTGGCTATGTTATTTGGAGATCGACCCAAAAATTGTATGTATTTCCAATCCCAATCAAAAGAATAGGTAAAAAATAATCCTATCATTGATAATGGCAACCCAATGCCAAGACCATAAATCATCAGTTTTTTATAAAATGACTCAGTAAGAGCATTACTAAATACACCCCACGAAAAACAAGCCATTCCTATTAACATCATGCCAAATGATCTAGAAAATAGGTCCATCAAAATGGACAGTCCAAGGATTCCTCCCCCAATATCGCCACTAGAATCGTTATTTTCATTATTTGACGACCACATTTTTGCCCTATGTTGAACTTGTTTTTTATATGGCCCACGATAAGCATCAAGTTCTTGTTGCAATACCTCATTTGAAGGATTCCAGTGTTTGATAATA
>Ga0208407_1000833_pt1 | contig 14448 bp, 32 predicted proteins | sample ETNtaG_9_FD_185775 | JGI IMG/M metagenome (GOLD analysis project Ga0208407, IMG submission 185775) | Marine microbial and viral communities from oxygen minimum zone, Eastern Pacific Ocean - ETNP201406SV69 (SPAdes) (version 2) | ecosystem: Environmental > Aquatic > Marine > Oceanic ...
TAAATTCGAAACATCAGATACAAACCTATTAGTAATTTCTCTAGGATTAAATCCAATGCCAACATCTTCACCAGAAAAACTAACACTAAATGCTCCAGCATAAATCATATACGCTATTATAGCAACTGCAATATATTTTATCATACTACCCTCACACTATTTTTTAAAAGTTCTTCTGATGAAATTTCATAACCAAAAAAATGTTTGTCGATTTCGACAACAATATCACCAACATTGGTCATTCTTAACATTTCAATATGGGATATTAATTTTTTAGATTCTTTCATTGCCCAAATTCTTGCCTCTTCAAGTGACGCAAATATTTCAGAAGAAAGAAATTCTCCTTTCTTGAACAATCTTGCTACAAAGTACGTTTCTTTATTTTTCACTATATCTCCTCCTACATTAAGGCAATCATAAAAAGGATAAACAAATATCCTACACCAAACAATAATACCAAAGTTATAATTTCTTCAAGCCACACCATAATTTCTCCTAAAATAATGAAGTATACATTCCTGTATGAGCGGTGAATGTTCCTCTCATCAGATCATTATACACGTTTTTATATTCACTTACAGATTTTAACTCACCTTTTTTAGTAAGTTTTGCAAACATCATATCGTAAGTATCCATTGAATTTAGTGTAATTCTTAAATAATTGGAATTTGAACTGTTTCTACCAAGTTTCATTGCAAGACCATCACCAAGATTCAATAAATTCTTAGCTCCTGTCATCATTCGAAACTTGTTTCCACCCAATTGTTCCCAAATAATACGGGCAACATCACCGCTTTCATACTTATCTTTATTTGCGTACATGCTCATAATAAAAATTTATTAGGGGGGTTAATGATCGGGAGGAATTCCCAACCTTCACTTATATTATCTCAAAAATGGGGTGGAGTGTCAAGCTAATAATTGGTTTTTTTTAATTAGAATTTACTACTACTGTTGTGTTTGATATACTATCAGGTGCAAGTATATTTGTGTTATAATCAATCATTGAACTTATTTCATGAGCATAAAGAGTTGTTGTACCAGAAGAATCAGATACTCTGACAAGACTACTGAAAAAATTTGAATTATTATCTGATGTAACAACCCCTTCTACATTCCACCAATTCAACCTTCCATTTGATGGAAGAGTATTTGTATTGAAAAGCAACCATACTTTATTAGAACCATTTAAATTTGATAAATTCAACGTATGATCTAACCCCAATTTATCAGTCAAACTATTCCAGTTATCTTTACTTGATTTGCTTATTATATTATTATTTGTATCTAAATATTCTTCTCCTTCAGAAACATTACCATTAGATGATATTTTGTAATTAATATATCCTCCAATATCTGAATCGAAAATTCCTTTTAATTCATAAAGTGTTACATTATCAAAAAACCCAGAACTTTGAAAAATCACACAATTATCTCCACAAGATGAAAAATGTCCAGATTTTTGAATCATACGATTCCACTCTATTTCATTTCCTAAATAATCTTCTTCGTTTTCCCCAATATAAAAATACGAACCTGTCTTTAAATTTTTATCATAATAAAGACCCTTAACAGATTTCATGTTCGCACCAAATCCTGCTAATCTTTCTTCATTTTCATTTTTTCTCCAAACAATTTGATCATTATATACCATATCATCAATTGAATTACAAAACGATATATTTTCCTCATAATTACTCATTACTACATGATCATATAAACTGTCATTATTCAACTCTTGATATAAAGATGGTTTAATATCTAATGTTAAGGGAGATCCTTTCAAACTTTCATATATTTTTATATCAGAAGACACTTGCACATCTGAAAATTTATTATCTTCTGCAAAATTAATCATTCTATCTAACAATTTATCCGCATCAGAAACTTCAACAGTAATAGATACATTTTGATCTATACATTTATCTTTCTGAATATGTTCATTTGTAATTTCAAAATCTTTACTGAACATATAACGATCTTCTTCGATAAGAAGTTGAGAATATTTTGTTAAAACAACATTGATAAAATCCGAATTTGTAAATGAAGTTCTAGATGAACTACGTAAATTAGAATTTAAATTATCTGGTATTTTAACAGAATACTTATTAGGTAAAGTTTGATAAGAATATTTTGTTTGAGAAATTTCATTAACAGAATTATCACCATGTTCTTCAGGAATGTCTGCACAACCAGATAAAACTAAAAGTAAAATCGGAATAATATATTTCATTTTGTTCCTTTCATAATAAATATTATAATTATGGATAAACCCGCATACACAGAAAGATCAACTGTCGGCTATAAAAATATGTCGTCCAAAGAAAGTATAGAATTTCATTTCTGTCCTCCATACCCACCACCACCGAATTACCTCCTCACCGTAGGACCAAATTCTAAACTGACAAAATCTTGTCAAGAAACTTTTGATGGACCTTATTTAACATTTGATTCTATAAAATGGAATGACATCTTTGTGATAGATATGAAAATTGAAGCATTTCTTACAGGACTCGCACAAAAAGTATTAAACAAAACCATATTCAATAAGCATGGGGAGCTTCAATCAAATCAAAAACTTCTTATTCAGTTACATGTCGGTCAAAGCCACAACGTTCAGGAAGAAATAGTTCAAGAAGGTTTTGATTACTTCAATCAAATAAATTCTGCTGTGATTGAACAATTCCAAATTCACAACCGCAAAAAAATGATTTATCTTGAATATATCATATGCGATGATCAAACATTTTATCGAAACCCATTAACAAATATGAAAACAGATATGTTTTATGATATCGAAATTCATACCGTACATAAGCTCGCCTCCCCCTACTTCCCCTACACACATCTTCACACTATAAAAGAAAAATGGAGTGACCGACAGTATTCGAACCTGTATGGTCATTGGCAGTGGATCTTCCGTGGCGGCCCCAATGGGATTTGAACCCATGTTGCAGGATTGACAATCCTGAGTCCTAGGCCTAACTGAACGATGGGGCCAATCTTTAAATAGCAAGGGGCAGGCTTATGCGTAGCTCTGAGCTTATTCCACGCTCCCCATACCCCTCATAGCACCTGTATCCTCAAGTCCCGTCTGGCATGTTCACGCATCACAAAGTGATCGTAGTAGCTGGTCGACTCTCTCGTACAGATGGTTAGCTAATCTTTACCAAGGACATCCCGAAGCTACGGTACAATATCCGTGAGGTTTGTCCCAATGATATACTATTGCGCTTGTCCACGCAATCCATATCGAATTCTTCCACAGCCACGAGTATGTGAGCCATGGTATAAATGGTATTAGTACTTCAAATCCGAACATTTTTCATTTATAATATGAATGGTGGGGAGGGGTGGAGTCGAACCACCACAGTCTTAGACGGCTGATTTACAGTCAGTTGGGCTCGCCACTTGCTCAGCCTCCCCTTTAGCTATTTTTTCTAAGTCTTTAACAAAATCATCCCAAACTGAAATGAATGCTAAAAACAAACCACGTTGTCTACCATGTGCTTCTATTTCATATGGTAGTTCATAATATTCTGTTAAATCTTCTGGAGAATAGTTTATGTTTTTCCAAAGTAATTTACCCGATCTCCAGGTTAATTCTCCAACAAGATATTGTTTAATGTGTACTAATTCATGAGCCAAAGTTTCAAGAATTTGATGAACCCATTCATCATCTCCTCTTCTACGACCATATTCATCTTCATTCATTTTACGATGGTCGAGAATAATTTGAAACTTCCTTGGTCTGTAGACATTAGTACCAGGTTTAATTCTTGCTTCACCGCCATCAGTATGGCGCCTCATGTGTACATCTATTTCTACATTGTCTAAAAGTTTTTTACGATTAGGAAGCAATTTAGCTAGACCATAAGCAGTCATACCATAAATTGCATCCTTAACGTTCTGATCAAAATTTCTACAATGAAGATTAACTTTCATTTTAACCAGCTCCAGTCCATCTTACACAGTTAAAACCATTTTCTTCAAAAACATTTCCCCTTGCAAAGTTCCTTGCAGGAGCGGCCCAACCAGCGGGCTTCAAAATGTCTCCGAAACGAAATTTTTTATCACTATCAGTATTAACAACAAAAGCACAAACAGAATTACTTCCTCTTTTTCCGCTTATCACTTTTATGTATTTAGAACCATATTCATAAGTAAGACCATCAGCATAATCTTCTTCCATCTGAGTTTTTATTTCATCTGATCCGCCTTTACCCGCTCTTGACCATGAATTATAATTTTCTATCATATGATCAAGCATCTCATCCATTTTATCGGACATTACTTCATTTTCTATAACACGCATAATTTTTCTCTATACTGAAAGATGTTTGATACTTGTAAAAGATTCTGACATTCGGGCTTTTCCCGATCCATTCTTACCCATACGGGTTTTACCAGAACCTCCACGATAATTCGCAGAATACTTTGAAAACATATTTAGTGATTTGGCACCTAGAATCTTTTCGGATCGCTTAATACGACCACCTCTTACCAAAAATTCTTCAACTGTTTCAAGTCTTTCACTCATAATTAAACTCCTAATAGTTCAGACACAGGTTCAGTTATTACAATTCTACCACCAGTTTTATAATGTCTAATGATATCTTCAACTTTGTCTTCACCATCATACGGAAAAATAAACACCGAAGATGACAAAGTTCCATCAAATCCTTCATAGAACACAGTCAATTGAAACATATTAATTCTCTATTGGAGGTTAATAATCAGGAGGACTTCCTGACCTTCACTTATATTATCTCAAAAATGGGGTGGAGTGTCAAGCTAATAATTGGTTTTTTTGGAAGAAATTTGGAGCGAGTGACAGGAATCGAACCCGCATTATAAGATTGGAAATCTCAGGTATTACCATTATACGACACTCGCCTTCCCCTTATTTTCAAGAAAAACAACTCTGTTAAGGTAGGTTTGAGGTTTTCCTTTGTATTTTTTGTGTTTAGCAACCGTTGCGGTTACTGCAATACAATCACCTTCATCAATAGGAACATTATTTTCATTCTTTATGTTATAAAAAGTAGCTTCTTTTCCGTGTCTATTACTCAATATATGAATTGTAAAAGCAGGAAAATTTAATCGCTTTTCAAGTTTCAGAAAGAACCTTCCACGATGTTTGATGGGTCCTAAATAATCAGTATCAACATAGTTGGTAATAAATCCCACTCTACTCCTTCACAATCTAACTTTAATAATAATCTATCTTAATCCACTCCAGTTCATGTAGGGATCATCATACATTTCCATCTGAGCCAATTCTTTCCTTCTTTCTCTAATCTCATCTCCACGAATATCATCTAATACGTGTTGAGGAATTTTCTTAGTTTCTTTAATCATATGATCATTAAACTTCTTTTTTTCTGTTCCCATTTTATCCTTTCTCAAAATTAGGGCTTTTGTAATTTCCTTTTTGTTTGAATTTATTTTTATAAAGAGTTGTCGGATTCTCTGACAACCAATTTTTAGGAGCCTCTTCGGCACATCTTTCTGAACAAGCATACACATGATTTTCAGGATTATTCCAAAGATGACTTATATCAATTCCTTTGTTTATAATAATTCCACAATTAGTACAAATCATATACGAATCTTTCCACGACATGCCATTTTAGATATGCGTTTCTTTTCATTCCCCTTCCTCTTAGTAGAATAACGGGACATTCTTAAAACCGCATCATATTTTTTTAGTTCACTCAAAGTCATATTATTTCCTTTTCTACATCTATTATCTCTAATTTGAAAAGAAGTGTCAAGACATTTCTGGAGCTACACCAACTAAATGTAAACGATTGCCATCAAGTCCTGCATTAATTGCAGTATGGGGTTGAGTAGTATCACAAAGATATGCAGATCCATCAGCAAATAAATGATGTGCATACTGATTTATCATAAGAAAACTATTTTCATTTGACTCTATTGGTATATGAATACGTTTTGATGGATCCTGATGTATTGACAAACAAGTTTTGGGTTTTAATATCATAACACGGGTTCTAACAAGTTCTAAATCTTCTATTATAGCATTTGTATAATCCAATTCAGGAAAAAGAAATACATTAAAATCTTTTTCTTCAATACCCTCATCTATTAAGTATTGTAAATTTCTACTACCAAAATAAGGATCCATGTCTTCATCAATACCTTGTAAACATATTTGAAGAGAAAGATATTCATCATTCAATTGATCTTGATATTTATCCTCACTAAGAACAAACGTATCAATCTCAGTAAAGATTCTATCAATATCAATATAATGTTTTAATTTTTCTATATCCATTTTTCCTCATTCATATAAAAAAGATCCAGATTGTGTATTTTCTATTATATTTTTATGAAATTTTTCATCGAGATCAGACTTATCAAAGAAATTTAAAATTATATTTGCTAGTACTCTATGATTACAATATGATAAATGATTGGGCCTATAATTAGTAGGAGTATCAGTAAATATATTATTAACATTTTCTTGTAAACATACATTCCATAAAATTTCATGATGCAATTTAAAATAATCATCATTTAGATTATTATCTTCTAAATCAATATACTTCGTGGTTCCATGATCAAAACAAAGAAAACAAATAATTTTTATCTTTCGTAGTTGTGAAAATGTTTTTAAAAAATATATATTTTTAAGATTTGCCATATCAATTTCTTCTTTTAAAGCTAGATATGTCGATAAAATAATATCTGAATATTTATTTAAATATTCTATTTGTTCTGAAGAAAATAATTTCTCTATAAATTTTATATGTTCTTCATTTTTTTCTATCAACCCATTAGCATTAAACCAATAGTCAATAAGATAATCAAAATCTTGATCTTTATTAAACGTAGTATCATTTTTAAATATACTATCTCTTAAAAATTCAAATGGTATTCTATATTGTGAAGAAAGCATAATAACCAGTTTACTTGTTTTGTTTATATCACCAGTTTCTACAAGATTATAAAGTCTTTTCATTGAAGTATATGATCCTTCACCTTTTTTAGAATAGTTTAATACATCCCCCACACCCTTCTTTTCCAGTTGTAACATCTCATACCAACAAGAACCCGTTTCTCCATTAAAAGAAACTTTGGGATATGAAGCTGAAAAACTATCTCCAAATATATAAATCATCTTCGAATCCGTGTTCTCATAATATTTTTACCATATCTCATTTCAACTTCCAAAACTCCAGCTATGGGAGCAATATCCATTTCTTTTCCTCTTCTTATAGTAAAAGAAACTTCTCCCCATTTATCTAAGTCTTTTTCAGTAATTCCATGATTAAAAAAATCACAAAATTCTTCGAAAGTTTTACTTTGTGTTACTGCAGTTTCACCACCCCTTTTAATTTTTGTCATTAGTCATTCCTTCATACCAATTCTTAAAACTCCATGGCATCCATTGTCCATAACCATGAGGACTTACTCCTATATCTATTCGATCATCGATTATATCAATCAAAGAGAATTTTTTAATAGCAAATACTATCTTATGAAACTCATCATCATTAATCGTAAACTCTTGTGTATATTTCCAAAAAGGAGTATTATACTTGGATCCAAACATATAATGCCACAAAATAAAATTTTGCAATTGGGATGTATACTTATAAAATTCCTGAGTAGCAAAATTAGGATTACTTCTTTTATCGATAATCCACCAAAATGTTCTTTGTGCCCAAAACAAATAAGCCTGAATAGCAGTAGCTTCTAGAGGTTCTAGAAAAAATAAACGATTACCACCTAAAACAATTCGATCATCTATTATGGGTCTTTTTGCTATATAGTTGTTAAATTTTAATTGTGCTTTCTTTTCAATTCCTCCCTTTGAAAAATTAAATAGGTTTTCAAAGTTAGCAGATGCTTCTTCAGTAGATGTAATTTTATCATTATACAAATAACCATAAGAAGTGTTCTGAGTTGTTTTCGGAATAACAAACGTCCATCCATCAGGTGTTGCTACGGCTCTTGTCCAATTGATATCACATTCTTTAGAATTACTTTCCCCTAGAAGAACAGAATTTACGGGATTAATTAAATCATAATAATCATCTTGATTAATTGAGTGGCTTCCCCTACAATCAAAAATAAAATCAGAATCAATCTGATTATAATCATTGATATGCTTTTCTTCTACATTAAAATATCCAGATTTTAAAATAACATCTTGTAGCTTGGAAGGAGTATAATGAAGAGTAATATCATTCAGAGGAAAGGGATGAAAAAATTTATGATTTTTCTTTCCCCAATTTTCATATAATATCCCTAGCTTTGGAGTTGCATCTATTGGATTATCATACCAATTTATACCAAGAGCTTTCCATAAAAGACCGGGAGGTTCTAATACAGTAGCTTGTCCTACTCTTTCGGGAGGTATATCTGGATCATGAATTAATTCAATATGAATATCTTTTTGATTACGGGTATAGTAGCTATAATAAAGAGCAGTTAAACATCCAGCATTACCTCTACCTAAAATAGTAATTTTCATATTAATCTAAAACAATTGCTCCTAAAATTCCTAAAACAAAGGGAATAGATGCGTACAAATAACCATATGAAATTACATGTATCACAGTTTCTTCAAGAATATCTCCTAGTGATTTCATGTAATCCTTTAATGAGTAAAAAGTAGTTAGACAGGGGCTAGACTATCCCGAAAGAATACTTTTGCGTAGGCACTCGGGCCTCGTATAGCAAAAGCATCTACTCCCTCACCCTGTGGCACGTACCGACGGTCTTATTGGAGGGGCTCCTTAACTTCATCTAGCTAGAGTCACGTAATCGCACTCAGTAATAGGGTCCGTCTCCCGTTCCTGGCTTTAGTGTCATTTATCTAACTACTTATGTTCTTCCATACTCTTTAATGGCTATTGCTCCCACAAATGCATGATTTCTCCAAAAGGGCTGTACTGTACGAAATCCCGCATATCTTACCATATGTTCAACTTGTTCCCACGTAAGAGGTTTCATCATGTGTCTTAAAGTTCTCTCTTTATCCATGATGTCTTCTGTAGTAAACTTGCCTACTGCTCTTTTATAATCGTAATAATTAAAAGTAATCATATCTTGTACTAATGCAGATTCACATATTGTTTTTTCTGCAAATATAAAAGCACCGCCCTCGTTTAATCCACTATATATGTTCCTTAAGATTTCCATTCTATCTTTTTTCGACATAAACTGCAAGGTAAAAATCGATGTAATAAGACTTATATTTTCCCAACCTCTAAATTTCTTAATATCTAAATGTTGAAATTCTACATCATGTCCTTCTTTTTTTAATGATGCTTCTCTCTTAACCAAATCTTTTTTAAATCCATCCGCAAATTCGACACCAACCCATTTTGCATTTTTACAATGATCTGAATTGTGTCTTAACATTGCTTCTGTTACTTTTCCTGTAGAACATCCAATATCTAATACAGTTGTTTCATCTTCAATAAAATATCTAGAAAGAGAACTAATATCTTGTAACAAATCCGAATAACCTCTTACGGATCTATTAATATGTTCATCAAATCCTTCTTCTCTATGTGCAAAAGTAAAATCAGCCATTTTAAGTTTTATATTGTAAGGTCAACTTTATTAGTATTCAATAATTCTTCGTTTCTTTTTTCTTTCCAAGAAAGCCACACATTTTTTATAAATCTACGCCTGTCTTCTTTACTTAGGTCTGTCTTTTTATAAATTGGTGTGACTGGTTTAACTTTCTCTATCATAATCTCCTATAAATTTTTGTATTATGTGTGATCAGGATTCATCCCTGTTCTAATTCTCTCACACGATTTTCTAATGTTGAAACAGTAATTCTTTTCCAGAACGAATTAATTGTAGTTTTAACATCTCCCATTTGAGTTGGTTCTTCTTTTGATTTTAAATGTGCTATTTCAGCTTTGAGTACTGCAATGTATGTTTTTACTGCTTTATCCATTTTCCTCGTCTGATCCTGAACCATGTAATTCATTTTGGAAATCTTCTATCGAAACTGTTCTCATGTTCGATTGTGGCAAATATTCATAATTTCCTTCATCTACTTTTGGGATTGATTGAAACTCTCTTTTTAATTTTTCTATGTATACACAAGCATCCATCAGTTCTTCTTGAAGATGTTGTAACCATTCTTCTGTAGTAAGATCAGTTCTATCTGTACTTACTCCATAGGTAGTCATACCTTTTTCTTCTCTCTTCTTTAATGCTTTACATACATTTTCTACATTACTATCCACGTTTTCTTTCTAATTTTGTTTATCTTCCTGTCATATAAGGCATTTGAAATAGTGCATTAACCCAATCTGGACATTTTGTTCTTGCGAATACTACCCATCCAATATAATTAGTAGGATTTCTCCAATGTCTTTTTCTCATAAATTCATTCATCGATCCACCTGTAGTAAGAACATCATCAACTATCAATATAGGATCTTCAACCTTTCCTGTTCCATACTGATTCAACAACTTCCCCAATTTAACTCCACCCGTAGGAATTCCTATAGCTTCGCTAAAAGGTACAGTATGTTCCATTATCATTGTACAGATACAACCCCACTCTTTTTGTGAGAGTGCATCCATCTCAATTTTCCATGTCAGGTCAAGTCCTGCATGAGATTTAAAGTCCACCTTCTGAAATAAATCAATCATATAATTCTTCTTCTGTAATCCATCGCATAGTTTCTTCTTCTCCCGTCCATTTAGCGGAAACTACGGGATAAATATTCCACGATCTTCTTACTGCTTCTTCTCCACCTCTACAAATCCTTTTAGATCCATCTTCTAATGTAAGTTCTACTACTTTAACAGTTTCCTCTATCATCGTTCTTAATCTTTTTTATTTGAAATCTTCTATTTAAAGAATACCAAATATTTAAAGTAAATCTATCTTGACTTTCTATTGGTGTAACTGCATGGATAAGTTTTTTACCTTCAAAACACAATGTTCTACCAATCTTTGGGGAACAAGTTAATATTTGATTTGTATCTTCAAAAACCAAAGTCTTTCCTCCTTGAAAATCTTGATTTAAATAAGTTACTGATGTATAGTCAGTTTCCGCTCTTGTTTTATCGATATGAAAATTTTGTTTAGACTTTTTAGGCCAAAGCGATAAAGTCACCGCTTCCATAAAATATTCTTTATTTGTTATTTGATTAATTCTTTTGTTTACTCTTTCACATATTTCATAACAAAATTTCTGATCAATCAAATCCAGTTCAGATCCAACTTCATATAAATGTAAAACATGAATATCTCTATATATTTTAGATTTGACAGACCAATCGATAAATATTCTAATTAAATTTTTACACTCATCTTCTTTAAGAAAATTATCTTCTAATCCTATCATCACGTATCATGTCTATTACTCTGTATGGGTATATTTTTTGCTTCAAGTATAGCCAAGTTTTCTTTCTGTCTTCTGTGATCTTTTAATGTTGTTAGAGTTTTAACTAATTCCTCTATATCATCATTAGTTAGATAAGGAAGAAAACTTTGAATAGTTAATAGAATATTTTGATGACTCAACATTATTTCTTTTTTATCAATAAATACTTGAACCTTTTTTTCTGCTATCAATATACCTCTTTAACTTCATCGCATAGTCCTAGCTTCTTTGCTTCTTTGGAAGAAAGCCAAACATCTTGTGGTGGTAAAAGATGTGTTCTAATTTTATCTTCTGACAATCCCGTACATTTTTTATAATGATTAATCATTCTTTCTGTAGTCAAGTCATACTCTTTTACTTGAGCAAATAACTCATGTTCTTTACCATAACTTCCCCATGAATATTGATGAGAAAGAATAGAAGTATTAGGGGTAAGAAACCTTCTTCCCTTTTCACCAGAAATAAAAATCACTAAACCACAGGATGCAATCATACCCATACCTATTGTACGGATAGGTATCTTTGATCCTTTCATGACATCTACTAATGCAAAACAAGATGCAAGATCACCACCATTACTACAAATAGCAAGAGTTAATTCTTTGTGTTTATGTTCTTTATTAAAATTCTCTGCGATGATCCAGTCTATTACGGGTTTCATTGTATCTTGAGAAACATCATCCATAAATGTTTTGAATCCCCTTGCTTCTAATGCTGATTCAGGACTTCCTTTTTCTTCTTCACTCATTGTAATTTTATTGTTTATGTTGTTCTTCGTTGTTCATATCCCTCTTTAGATACGGTTCGTTCATAATTATGTAACATTATTTCGAATATGCTTATAGGCATAAACGGTATACAATTAGGAATCAAAGCATGAATAATTCCCACGAAAAAATTTGCTAAACATAAAAGACTTAATGTTATACCCTGTCTAGCATGATTAAGATAACTCACTCCTGTTATTTCTAAATGGTTTCTTTCATACCAAATCCATGTAAACTTAATATCTTCTGATTTTATATTATCACTCATCGTCAGGTTTTGTACTATAGTTATATTCGAATATTTCTTTTATCTTATTAATTATGTCTATTGGTAGAAACGGTAAAAAATTCGGAACGAAACTATGTATTAGTCCAATTACGAAAACGCTTAACGCTAAAAAACTTAAATATATTCCAAGATATAAATGTTTAAAATAACCCAATCCAGTATGACTTAAATGATTATTTTCCCATATCTTAAATGGAAAATAATCTCTAACTGAAGCAACTGCTTTTACACAATCTCCTAATCTATATTTTATTCCTGATTTTTTCATCTCTCAGTTTTCCTATTTCTGAAACAATTTTAGTTTTACCTTCTGTTAAATAATTCACATCTATAGATTCTTCATCTACTCCACCATGCTTCTCAATAATTTGATCTACAATTTTAATAGGAACAAATCCATAGACAGTACTGCAAAGATCATCTGGATCTTCTGCAAAAGATTTAATCATCAATTCTTCTTCAGAAGGATAACCAATCTCTACTGCTTTATATCGTTTAGCATCATCTCTTGGTGTACTGTATAAAGATTGTCCTGCTTGAATAGACATAGTAAACCCATCCTTACATACTAAATGAGGAGTATAAGAACTGGTCATACCCGGAACTATTTGTTTTACTTTTCTATATTTTTTCAAAAATTGATTTACATTCATATTAATCCTCTTCATCAAATCCTATTGGATAAGGAAAGAATATTTTGCTCTTACACCATTCAGCATCATCCCATTCTTTTCTTGTTTCTACATATTTTAAACTACTCACAACCTCAGTAGTCAATTTATAATACTGTATACATTTTCGACAAATAAAGTATTCCACTGCTATTTGAGTCAGGTGGTAAATCTGATTAAATGGTTGATCACAATAATCACATCTATAACACATATTGGTATTTGTGAGATCCATAAATCCCCTCCAATATGTGCGTTCATTCTTATGATGTTCCATCAAAAATTTTCTTCTAGGATTATACAATCAGCCGTTGCATTAGGAATCATTATATAATCTTTATGTGTCAATTCTGATTCAAGACCTTTAAGTTCTTTCATGAGTTCATTATTTGCACCCACCAGATAATCAATTCTTTTCGAATATTTGGCGTGTATTTCTTTCTCAATCTTATGTCTGTATTTTGTTTTGTGATTTATCTTATGTTTATGTTTATGTTTTGTCATATCAAATATACCATCGCATAGTGTCTGGAATTGTTTCTGGAAGACCCATTTCCTTACGTTCCACGGGATCATCTTTAATTTCAAGTAAGCCTTCAATTTTTTTTATAACATCTATTATAGCAAGCCGAGTGCCAGTAGTACCACCACACCCTTGACATGCATTTATTGTTCTATGTCCTTTACTGTATTGTTCATTAAGATCATTACAGTAGTCTAATAGTTTATATAAATTTTCGTCTACAAACATATTTTATATATCTTTAATAATCTCGATTTTATCTGTTATTAAATTTCTAAAGTCTACGGTAATTTTATCCATAATTGAATGGAGTGAATCTACATGCACATACCTCTTACCTTTATAAACTAATTCGCTTTCAATTTTGTTTTTTAAAAATTCATTTGATAATTTGTCAATACATTCTACTACATGTTCTAATTGACCAACACATTGATTAATATATAAGGTATCATTATCTGCTTTTGTATACTCACAGTCTTGTTGACAAGCGGCTCCTGTTTTACCGTACATGGTCGCTAATCTCTTTCGCAGTTTTTACAGGATCCTCAGATTCCGTAATTGCTCTTCCTACTACTATATAATCAGCTTCAAGTTCTTCTGCATCCTCAGGTGTAGTTGTTCTAACTTGTCCACTGGGTGAGTTTTTAACTATGTCTTCGAAAAAACAATCGTATCTTTTTGAAAGAGTAATTCCTGGACACACTCGTTTCAATCGTTTATCTTTATCTACTCCACTCAACATTCCAATATCATTAGCAGAACAAACAACGCCATAGAATCCATGTTCCATAACTCTATT
>Ga0208407_1000836_pt1 | contig 14428 bp, 11 predicted proteins | sample ETNtaG_9_FD_185775 | JGI IMG/M metagenome (GOLD analysis project Ga0208407, IMG submission 185775) | Marine microbial and viral communities from oxygen minimum zone, Eastern Pacific Ocean - ETNP201406SV69 (SPAdes) (version 2) | ecosystem: Environmental > Aquatic > Marine > Oceanic ...
GTCTCTAGATTACGTGCTAGATTCAACGAGAAATGGATGGAGGAACTCGACTCACCATGGGTGATTGCTGAGCTGGAAGGCGGACTTAGGGTATGGTGCAACCTGATCGACCAAGTTTCCAAGACGGTACTCAAGGGTGACTACTCCCCCACCATAACCCAGTTGATCAAGAGGCACTACCGACCCGGAACCACTTTCTGCGACCTCGGGGCAAATATTGGCTGGTTCACTCTGGTGATGGCGCAAGGAATCGAAAAGGATGGTTCCAATGGCAGGGTGGTCGCGTTTGAGCCTCAACCCGACGTGGCATACAGATTACGAGGGAGCATCGAAGAGAATGGCTTCGGAGAGGTGGTTGATCTCTTCGAGCTGGCCCTTAGTGACGAGGTTAGGGAGTATTCCATGGTAAGGGAGAACACGAATATCGGTGGAGGCACCATCAGCGAAGGTGGCAGCAATCACAAGAACGAGATGAGCGGAATCAAATCGTGCCTGTTCGATGACTTGTGCGATGATTTCGGGGAGGTCTCGGTCATGAAGATAGACATCGAGGGGTCGGAGATGAATTTCTTTGGGGGCGCCAAGCGTTTCTTCTCGGAACAGAAACCGGTTCTGATCACAGAGGTGCACAATCGGAAATTGGCAGAGGTATCGAAAAGCAGTTCTGAGGAGTACCTCGAGACGATCAGGAGCCATGGCTACCGGATCTTCGAAGCAAGGGAGGACCTCGAACTAGTTGAGTTGGATTTTGCCAAATTCCAGAGTAGGACGAGTTTCGACGTGCTGGCTATTCCGGAGTAGATTGCGCCCCTCTAGGCGTTCTTGGGCTGACTGCGACTTCTCCCCTTCCGCTTATCCCTGTACTTGACAACCTGCTTGCCGTTGCGCTTGCCGTTGTGCCTGCCTTCCTGCTTGCCATTGTGCCTGCCTTCCTGCTTGCCATTGTGCCTGCCTTCCTGCTTGCCGTTGTGCCTGCCGTTGCGCTTGCCGTTGTGCCTGCCGTTGCGACGACCATTTCGAACTCCATTCTTGTTGCCCCCTTGGTTCGAGGACCTGAACTGATCGCTCTTCCTTGACCTTCGGGCCCTCTTGTTGTTCTTCGGGCCCCTGTTGTTGCCTCCTCCTCCCTTGAATTTCACAGGAGGGGCCATCACGAACTCCCTCTCCTCTAGGATGTCGACGTCCGGCTCGGTGAATCTGCTCTTGATGCCGACCTCTTGCTGTATTCTCTTGTACTTCCTGTTCTGGGACCTCTGGACAAGGGAGATGACCGTCCCAGTTGAGCCTGCCCTCGCAGTCCTGCCACTACGGTGCTTGTACGCCTTTCCATCGTCCGGCGGGTCGAAGTGGATGACGCAGTTCACATCCGTAACGTCGATCCCTCTGGAAGCGACGTCCGTCGCTATCAGGACCCGGGAACGCCCGGCGCTGAACTTCTGCATCGACCTGTCCCTCTGCTTCTGATTCATCCCCCCGTGAAGAGTGGTGAATGACGTTCCGATCTCGCTCATCTCGTCCCCCAGACGGTTTACGCCGGCCCTGGTTCGGCAGAATATGATGCTCCGGCCGCACTTCTCGGTGATGTATGCCGAGAGGTCGGCCTTGCCCCTTGAGTTGATCTTCCAGAAGAGGTGCTGCATGCTGTCCATGCTGATCTCCTCAGGACCTATCCCTATCCTAGCGGGGTCATTCTGGTATGACTCGACTATCTCTGCTACGTCGTCATCCAGAGTGGCGCTGAAGAGTATCGTCTGCCTGTCGGGCCTGCACTTGTCGAGGATCGAGCAAACGGGTTCCATGAATCCCATGTCGGCCATCCTGTCGGCCTCGTCTAGTACCACGATGCCGACGTCATCCAGGCGGAGCGCGTTCCTGTCCAGGAGGTCGATAAGTCGCCCCGGGCAGGCCACCAGAACCTCCACCCCCTGATTCAGTCTCCTTAGTTGCCCCTTGTATGGAGTCCCCCCGTAAACCGATAGTACGCCGAAACCGGAGGACCTGGCAAGGGGCTGCAGGACCTTTCTTATCTGCTCTGCCAGCTCCCTAGTTGGAGTCAGGATCAATGAGGTCGGCCTCTTCGACTTGGCCTCCTTTGTACGGGAGATCAGTGGGAGCCCGAATGCCAGCGTCTTCCCAGAGCCAGTGGGTGCCCTGCAGCAAACGTCCCTCCCGAGCATTGCATCGGGAATCGACTCGCGCTGGACCTCGAAGGGCTCCACTATCCCCTCATCCCGCAAAACATCGACCAAGGCTGGCTCGACCCCTAAATCTGAAAATCGAACCAAGCTGCTCCTCTAATCCGCCGCGCCCTCCACTCCCTATTTAGTATGGAGAGTAGGAAATGGGGAACTTGGGGCCCCAGTAACTGAATTTGTCGAAAGCCGAGGGCTCCGGTCACAGTGACTTGCGGTTCAACTCGGAGAAAAGCTGGGGCGGGATGTCGCTCTTGACCCTCATCCTCTTGCCGTTGGGATGATCGAACCCAAGTGAGGAAGCGTGCAGGCAGAGTCTGTTCACACTGGCCTTGCCACGACCGTAACGGGTATCGCCGGAAACAGGACAGCCCATGTCACTCATATGGAGCCGTATCTGGGCCCTCCTTCCCGTATCGATCTTGAGTCTGACCAGCGTGTGGATCGGTCCGGTTTGTTCGATGCTCCAGTTTGTTATCGCCTCCTTGCCTCCTCTCTCGCCCTTCTGTATCAGTCGGACTCGCTTGTCCTTGGTCTCCTTGACACGTGCCCTCTGGACGCCGGATTCGGTGCTCGGCTTGCCGAACACGACTGCGTGGTATATCCTCTCAACTGTGCGATCCTTGAACTGCCGTTGTAGCATGTCCCTTGTCTGGGTTGACTTTGCCAGAATTAGGCAGCCCGAGGTCTCCCTGTCGAGACGATGGACTAGGTGGACCCGGGTCGAGTGGTTCTTGGAAGACCAGATTAGGGCTCGGTCGAACATCGTGTCGGCCTCTCCCCTAGGCGTAGCGACCGAGAGTAGGCCGGCCGGTTTGTTGACGACCAGGATTTCGGAATCGTCGTAGAGAACCTCGGGCTCGGGTATCCCATCGGGCTTCTTTTTCACTGGGCCATCGCCCTCCGAACGAGAAAGCGTCTCCACGATGGAACCCTTGTGGACGGTCTCCTTGGCACGTGATGCCTTGTTTCCGTCTACGAGGACTCGGCCGTGATCTATCATCCTGCGGAGAGAGTTCTTCTTGGCCGTTGGATGGAGGGCCGAGAGGATATCGATCAGATGGCCCTTCTCTTCGGTTTCCACTCTGGGGTTCGCCATGAGCGGGGCAGAGGGAGCGGACCATCAAGTTTGACTGGCAACTAGGGGGGACTGCCACCCATCTGTGAAATAGTCGTTCGATTTGGGGCTGGCCATGAAGTGGACCGAGGGGATGATTGGAGACCAGAGTGGGAAAGTCGCCATAGTGACGGGATCCAATACTGGAATAGGATTCCACATGGCGAGGGCCCTGGCTTCCAAGGGTGCGATGGTGGTCATGGCATGCAGAGACTCCGAGAAGGCTGGAGTCGCCATGCGCAGGATACGGGAGGAGTTTCCGGATTCCGAGGTCTCGACATCAGTCCTTGACCTGGCAGACCTTTCCAGTGTGCTTTCGTTCTCGGAGGACTTCTCATCGAGCGCGGAACGCTTGGACATCCTGATCAACAATGCTGGCGTCATGATTCCCCCAAAATCAAGGACAAAGGACGGGTTCGAGCTCCAGTTCGGAACTAACCATCTTGGTCACTTCGCACTGACTGGGCATCTGATGCCGGTCCTAGAGAGGACCAAGGGAAGCAGGGTCGTTACTGTCTCGAGCATAGCCCATAACCCTGGTTTTATCGACTTCGAAGACCTTCACGGGGACAAGAAGAGGTACAGTAAGTGGGGTTTCTACTCGCAGAGCAAGATTGCTAACCTGACCTTCTCGCTCGAGTTGTCCAGGAGGCTGGAGAGAAGCGGTTCTGGCGTCTCGGCGATAGCTAGTCACCCTGGTTACTCTGCGACTGACTTGCAGAGGCACTCACTTTTCTGGAGGTTCCTGAATCTGATAGTGGCGATTCCTGCCAAGAGGGGAGCGGAGGCAACTCTCTATGCTGCGACTGAGGATGATGCACTGGGCTACCCATACTGGGGGCCTACTGGGATCATCGAGATGAGGGGTTGGACGGGCAAGGCTAGGATGAACGCGAAGGCCAGGGACGAGGAGACGGGCAGAAGGCTCTGGGAGGTCAGCGAGAGGCTCACCGGAGTCGGGTTCCTCAGCGAGGTTTGATTCATGACAGAGGGGTTTGTGGCCGCCGCAGCAGTTCTGATACTTACTCCCGGGTGGGCGATAGCCCTGCTAGCAGTCTCCGCATACATCTGGAAGTGGCTCAGATCTCGTTCGGTATAGTCAGACCAACCTTCCTTCCATCCCACCAGCTACCTCGATTACCTGTCCCGTGATGTGGCCCGAGACCTCGTCGGATGACAGGGCCAGTATGGCCATGGCCACGTCATTCGGAGTAGCCAGCTTCTTGAGTGCCATTGTGGACTTCGCCCTGTCCATCACCGCCTCGTCTAGTCCGGATTCGGCCTTCTTCTCGGTGAGTGTCCAGCCCGGCGCAACTGCATTCACCCTGACCGAGCCCAAGCGGGAAACCTCGTTCTTCAGTGACAGGAGAAGCCCGGTGGTTATCGCCCCCTTGGCCGCAGCGTAGTCCGAGTGTCCGGCCTCCCCGTATACCCCTGCTGTGGAGCCAACAAGGACGAGGGAGCCAGATCCCCTTGCTGATGCGTGGGAAAGGAATGAGCGGGAAGTGTTGGCGGATACCCCTAGATTGGACATGATCGTTGAGTTCCACCTCTCTTCGTCGATCTCCCACATTGGCCTGGGCTCTGGTGGGTATGATCCGGAATTGGCGACGCAGACGTCTATCCCTCCCATCTTAGAGACTATTTCCCCCACCATCTCGTCGGCTTGTGACGGGATCCTGAGGTCTGCTTGGAATGCCATGCCACCGATCTCCAATGCCAGAGACTCTGCCTGTTCGGATGAAGTGTGGAAATGTACGGCAACCTTCGCGCCCTCTTCGGCGAACTTCCGGCATATCGCCTGGCCGATTCCTCCGGCACCTCCTGTGACCAGAACGACCTTGTCGCCAAGTCCTGTTTCCATGTGCCTTGTGATTAGTTCGTCCTAATATATTGATTCTGTCGAATTTCTTGGAGGGGCGACAGTTGAATACATCGACTCAGTCCGAGAAGTGAGTAGGATGGACAAGGTAAACCTGAGGGAAAAGCTCTCCATATTCTCAGACCAGTGGTCTCCCAAGGTGATAGCCGAGATGAACGACTACCAGTTCAAGCTCGTCAAGATCGAGGGGGAGTTCGTCTGGCACGAGCATGATGACACGGACGAGGCCTTCATCGTAATCGAGGGCAGCATGCGAATCGAGTTCGAGGACGGGTCAGTAGAACTGAACGAAGGCGAGATGTACGTTGTGCCGAAGGGAGTGAGGCACAAGCCATGTGCCGATACTGAGTGCAAGGTGATGCTGGTGGAGCCGAAAGGGGTCGTTAACACCGGAGATGAGGATAGCGAGTTGACTGCCCCCAACGACGATTGGGTCTAGTTTCCATAATCGGTCCAGGCCTGAGCCCAATGATCGAAAATTCGGATCTCGAAGGTCTCGTCCGAGTTCGTCCTGATGGAGAATGTGTCCAATTGCGACAGCAGACCCGGGGATCCGGAGTCAGTCCATGCTAGGTCCCACCACGTCCCATCCTCGGCGGAGACATTTGTCTGGCCGTCGTTGAGCATTAGGCTCGCTACGGAAGAGCCTTCGGAGAAGACGTGCATCTCCACCTCGGACAGGGAAACCTCGTGAGACATCTCCCCTGGGACCGTCCCAGATACCGAGGTGGTATCGCCTGTGATGAACTGCTGATCCGGGACTGGGATGAATGGGACGGGAGCCCTTGGGAACTCGGATAGTCCGCTCAAATCCAGGTAGGAGTTCCCCTCGAGCAGTTCCGAGTAGTAATCGATACTCAGTGCGTAGTCCCATTCCTCAGTGGCGATAGACATGGAGAATGTCACGTCTTCCTGGCCGAGGCCATCGGAGTAAATCGTGAGGCCGACGATCCTCGGTGGCAGTCCATGGAGCTCGAAGTAAATCTCATCGGGGCCGTTGGTCGCCCTGGCTATCTGGTACGACTCCATGGCATCCCCGGTAATCGTCCAACTTAGGTCAGAGAACTGGGAGACGTCGTACCTGAATGGGGGCCACCTCCCATTTGGGTCCTCTGTTGCTAGCCTCGCAATCTCCAGGAATGGGTCCTCGTAGTTCGGGTCCATGTCCCTCCCCTTCATCCAGTGATCAGTGGTTCTGGTGTACGTATCGGGGCCACCGTCCCATATCTCGTAACCGACTATCCCTACCCCGCCTACCACGACCGAGTTGACTACTAGTCTGAGCCCTCTATCGTCGTCCTTCTCTACCTTCCACTGCATCTCCCCGCTCACTCCCGATTCGGTGAACCGTGACAGGGTGCTGACGCTGAGCCTGTCGTACTCCTCTGCTAGTTGCAGTGCGTCGATCTCCCCCTCCCCTTCCAGCATGGAGTTGAATGCGCTGCTGGTCAGGGGGAAGCATGTGTCCTCCGGGCATGGCCTCTCGACATCTAGGCACCCAGATAGGGCCGGGATGCAGAACAGGATGGACAGCAGGATGGGTCTGAGCACGTTGGTGGCTGAATGGGTGCCCAAATATGCGTTCCTCAATGGAGTTGGGGGTGAATCGGTTTGCGTGGCCCCTATATGGGAGACGCGAGGAGCGATTGTCAGGGGGCCCACTATGAGCGGAGACATCCTCGTCGTCTACAAGAAGAACTTCGAGGAAGTCCATGATAGGTCGCTCGAGGAAGTCAGGCGCGTTCTCGACGAACTAGTTAGGGATAGGGGGCTGAATGTTGGATACACTGCTAGAGAGACTGTCAGGAGGGCCGACTTCGTGGAGCCTGACCTCGTCATAGTCCTTGGCGGAGACGGGACGCTGACATCGATTGCCCACTCTGTGGACGAGAGCACCCCTGTTATGGGGGTGAACAGCCATCCTCGAGTCGATGGCAATGGTGGTTCGTACGGATTCTTCATGGGCAGTGACCCGAGCACGTTCTCCGAGGATGTGAGGGCTGCCCTGGACGGGGGCGCCATAGTCAACGTCCTCCCCAGGCTGCAGGCCGAGATTGAGACCACTAGCGGGAACGTAATACGATCCGATCCAGCCCTAAATGACCTACTCGTCGCCAACACCCACCAGTACCAGCCATCCAAGTACAGGCTACAGAGAGGTGGGATAGACTCGATGCAGCACTCTTCTGGATGCCTCTTCTCGACATTCGTTGGACAGGGGGCCTGGTTCAGGCACGTCGCCAACATCGAGGGGGCCGATTTCCCAGTTGGCGAGATTGACGACCATTACCTGTGCGTCGCTAGGGACCTCCCTCGCGCGGACCGGGCGGGAGATGGGTCTTACTGGGAGTGGGCCAGCGAGCCTACCGTGATCACCAGCGACATGCACAGGGGATACGTTGTCAGCGACGGGTGGGACGAGACGCACTTCACCCGGGGTGCCACCCTGACTGTCGGTCTGAATGGCCCTAAGCTGAGCCTGCTCACTTTCAGGGGGGCGATTCTGGATGGCGTCTCCCAATGGCTCTCGTAATCCTAGAGGATCTGCTCGAGGAACAGCTTTGTCCTTTCGTGCTCGGGGTTTGAGAAGAACTGCTCGGGGGTGTTCTCCTCTATCAGGTGGCCCTCGTCGAACAGGATGCACCTGTCTGCGACCTCCTTGGCGAATCCCATCTCGTGAGTTACCACGATCATGGTGATGTCCCTCTTTGCCAGGTCTATCATGACCTCGAGTACCTCCTTGATCATCTCCGGATCTAGGGCCGAGGTTGGCTCGTCGAAGAGCATTATCTTCGGATCCATGGCTAGAGCCCTGGCAATGGCAACCCTCTGCTGCTGACCTCCCGAAAGGCCGCTTGGGTACTTGTAGGCCTGCTCGGGAATTCCTACCCTCTCCAGCAACTCCATGGCCCTTTCCTCCGCCTCCCTTTTGGGCATCCTCTTTACCTTCATCGGGGCTAGGGTGATGTTCTCCATAATGGTGAGATGGGGGAAGAGGTTGAACTGCTGGAAGACGAAGCCGATCTCCGAGCGAACGTACTTCAGATCGGACACCGAGGTGTCCTCATCGAGGTTAATCCCGTCTATCTTGATGGTCCCGGCGCTGTGTGGCTGCAGTCTGTTCAGAGTCCTGATGAAAGTTGACTTCCCAGACCCCGATGGCCCGAGTATGACTATTATCTCGCCCTTCTTGACCTTGATGTCCACTCCCTTCAGTGCCCAGAAGTCACCGAAGTTCACCCTAACTCCCTCTGTTTCAATTATCATTTCATCGCTGTCTTCACTCATGCTGCTTCTCCTCCTCCTTCTCTGACCAGGCCAAGGCCCTTCTCGACCTTCATCGAGACCCTAGACAGGTAGAATGCGAAAACCCAGAAAACCACAGCGGTGACGTACAGGGGCTCCAGGAAGTCCCCGAGGAACCTCAGATCGGAGTTGGGCAGGTCCTTTGCCAGTTTGAAGAAGTCGAGGATGTTGACGATGAATAGTAGAGTAGTGTCCTTCCAGAGGCCTATGAAGACGCTGATTATCGAGGGCAGCGTGGTCCTTACCGCATTAGGGAGCTCGACCTGCAGCTTGGTCTGGAGGGGAGATAGCCCGAGTGCGGCTGCGGCCTCCTTCTGGCCGCTGTCCACTGCCTGGAGCCCGCCCCTTAGGACCTCGGCGATGTAGCACCCGCCGAAGATCCCGAACATCAGTAGCATCCTGATTATGTCCTCTGCGTTGTAGAAGGGATCCATCAGATCCGGCATCAAGAACACGGCGAAGTACAACCAGCAAATCAGAGGCCCCGACCTCACGAGCTCAATCACGGCCACGGATGGGATGCTGAAGAAGGCCTGGTCGCTCTGCCTCCCGAAGGCCAGGACCACCCCGATCCCGAATCCTAGTACGCATCCTGCGGTAGCGATGATCAGGTTCACGAACAGACCTCCCCACTGGGATGCCTCGATGCCGTTGCCGGCGAGTTTGTCCATGGTCGAGGGCTTTCTTTCGCCTGCGATTATCTCCTCGGAGAAAGTTTGGGCGGGAGTCCCCCCGAGTGCCTCTGCCCCGGATTTGACGAACTGGGGCGGGTCCATGATCAGGATTGCGAAGAAGAAAGTGACCACCGCCGATGCTGCTAGGTATGACTTCAGTCGGTTTACCTTGTACTCCTCGTTGTTTTTCGAGTACCAGTAGGCTAGGCCGTATCCCACGAGGGCCCATGTTGTTGCGATAGCCAGCTTGATCATGACCGTGCCAGTCTTGTAACTGACCTCGGTTGGATTGTTGGCTATTATGGACACTAGGCCCATGATGGCGAGGAATGGGAGCAGGAATTTCCCTGGCTTCTCCCCAGTTGACCCGTAAGCGGCCCCCAGAATCCCGAAAGTCAGGTACAGTGACCACCAAAGTCGGAAGTTCTGGTTTATGCCGTAGCAGTTGGACTCGTTAATGCAGACGTGCGACCCTGGTGACTGGGTCATTTGCTCCTTCATCAGCTGTCCCATCATCACCAGGTCCCTGTTCGCCCACACCACGACCCAGTCGGCCTCGATGAGGGACCAGTGGATCAGGAATGTGGAGACGATGAAGATTATCCATGCAGTCGTGATTCCAAGAAGAGCGGTCGATGTGGACTTTACCCAAGTAAGTTTGACGATCGAGGAAATAGTCACCCAGTAGGTTAATGCCGCGAGCAGGAAGTACAAGGCGGCCAGTATATCGGCATCGCCAGTAGCCTGCCCCATAACAGGGTTGAGCTCACTTCTCGCCTCCCTCCAAGACTCCATCGAGAAGGCGAACGCCAGAGTTAGGGATAGCCCCAATACGAATGATGAGACTGCCCTTTCGTTCTCTTCGTTGATCCACGGGTTGCCGCTTTTGCCGACTATCGATTCCTCCAACTCCCTCATGCCGGCCTCCGACTTTAGGACCGAGGGGGCCATGTCCCGCATCGAATCCAGCACTTCTCTGATTGCAGTCATATCTTCACGCTCGTTACTCTGGAGTTGTACCAGTTCATTATCGCAGAAATCGTAAGGCTACCTATCTGGTACGTGACCAGGAGGAGCAGGAACAGCGGGATTAGCTTGCCGACGTTGTTCATCATCACCAAGATGACGTAGAAAATGTCCGTGTATGCCACGACGATGGCCAGGCTGGAGTTCTTCCAGACGTTCATGAACTGGTTGTTCATCAGGGGTATCATGCTCCTCAGCGCCTGGGGCAGAATGACCAGCCTCAGCCTCTGATACGGATTCAATGAGAGCGATATGGCGGCTTCCACCTGCCCCCTTGGGAGTGACTGGATGCTCCCCCTGACGATCTCCGCGACCACGGATGCGGTGAATAGGGTCAGTCCGAGGACCATCGCGAGGAAGAAGGGGGTGATCTCGAATCCCGTCCCCTCTACTATCCCCCAAGATCCCGGCTGGTCCAGGACGCCGTCGTTGTTCATGTCCTTGGAGTAATCGGGCATGGAAAGGGCCTCCCCAACCTCGTAAATACCGCCGGCCAGGGTTATCCCTAGTGCGAGGGCGAAGGCTGCGACCCAGAGGGTGAATCGGCGCCTGATCCCTTCCTCGGTGTCGTCCACCTCCAGCGAGTTCATGCCGTCATCGTCTACGTTGGTAGTTACTAGTAGGGAGTAGACTACCAGCAGGACTCCCATTAGAGGCCCGATGCCTATCCGTGCGTTGTCACCCAGGGACTGCACGTTTGACTTTCCGTCGATGGTTGTTAGGCCTTCTGGCAGGCTCCCTAGGAACGGGTAGAACAGTGCCTCGAACAGGTCACTGCTGATTACCCCCGGTGAGAACCTCCCGGAGGGGGTCGTGAATAGTGCCTCGCCAATTTGCACCCTGGTCAATAGTAGGACCAGGGAGAATATGACGAACAGGTCAGCGGCTAGGGGCTCGTACCTCCAACCCAACGAAGCGAATGGCCGCCTGAAGCTGAAGCCTGGTGGTCTCGAGATGGCCCGGGGCTCCACCCTGTCCTTGTGACGGAGGACTGCCCGGACGAGGGCCAGTCCGACCACAGAAAGGGCCAGTGCCCCGTAGGAGGCGACTGTGGTGAACCAGATGCCCTTGTTGCTGTAGTAGATCGCACCTCCGAACAGGTTCTTCTCCTCTGGCATCATCGGGAATTGCAGCCCTATCTGAGTGGCTAGCAGGAAGAGCAGGACTGCGAGGGGGAGGTTGCGGAATATCTCCACGTATGCTGTGGCTGCCCATGCGGTCAGCTTGTTGCTTGAGAGGCGGGCGACTCCGATGATTATCCCCAGTATGGTGCACAGGATGATGCTGACAAGGGTGACTCTGACGGAGTTGATTATGGCCGCCTTGAGGAATATCCACCGCGCATCGATGTTTGGCTCGGCATCTAGTGGCCATGGGTTGATCTTGAACGTGTTTCCAAGATCCATGAACTCGTACCTCACCTCCCAACGGTTCAGCATTACCGGGTTGGTACCGTCGTTCTGCAGGAACATCACCCTTAGGAACAGGTACATCAGGAATGGGAAAATCACTAGGAAGGCGAAGGCTGCAGTTCTGTGGGACTGGACTCTGGGCTTAGCACCCTCCTTGGAGAGGATGAAGGCCCAGCAGGTCAGGGTGACCAGGGTGATGAGAGTCAGGAAGGAGGGGATATCTTGGGAAATGATGGGGACGAAGGAGACGTTGAGTACTAGAACTGCAAAGAGTATTATCGTTAGCAACGATACAGCGGCGGAAATCGACTTGCCGCTTCCATCCGTGTATTCGCGGAAGTTTCGGGGCCTAATTGAAAGTAGCTCACCGAGGTTGTTCTGCAAGAGCAAGATGCCGGACACAACTCCCGCACCTAGGAAGAGGAATGGGACCTGGGTGCTGGCGGATAGGTCCATGCCTGGCAACATCCAGTAGCACACTAGGAACACCGCGATTGCGAACAGGGATGTCGAGACTTCGCTTAGTGCGAGACCGAGTGACTGGTGCTCTTTTTGGGCATGGGAGCCGCCTTCGACTTCGATCTCGCCGACCTTTACCCCTGTCACTGGCACTGGGTCGATCCTGTCTTTGGTCTCCGTCGGGGAAATGTTGCTTGATGGGGATATTTTGCCTCGGATGGCGGCAATAAGGTCCTCGAAGCCCTTTCTCGGATCTCTTGCGAACCGCGTCAAGGCGCTGTATGATTCACCCGCCAAATTGGAAATCTTGGAGAATTCGTTCTGCACCAGCATGAATAGTAGGAGGGTTAAGCCGCCGAAGAACAAGACCATCTTGTCCAATGGGTAGAAGGCCAGGTTTTGCTGGGCGCCAATGACGCAGCCGATCGCTCCTTCCTTGCATGTGATGTCAGTAGCCATCTTTGCCAGGTAATCCGAGGACATCCCGAGGAACTTGTTCGAATACTTCCAGTAAAGAGTCGGTAGAGATATCAGCACACCGAGGTTTAGAGTGTCTCGAATCCCCCACTCGTTTTCTAAGGTGCCAATCTTGTCGACTGCTCGGGCGATTATCCCGATTCCTAGAAGGCAGGAGAATAGGACCAGTAATGGCATTGATGGGAGCATGCCCACATAGGGCCCGGCCATGAAGACGTACAGGAGCCCCAGGAATACCGCGGCGTTCGAAGCCCTCTGATCAGGCCTCCTCATCATCTCGGAGAGGGTGTCCGGCAGCCCTGACAGATTGCTAGCAAGGTCCATTATACCACATGCTAATCGCTTAATCACTTGATGTTTGAGGCCCCCGGGGGAGTTGAACCCCCCCGAGGGCTTTCGTAATTCCTAATTGCTAACCTTGAGGGATCAGCGCATTGGAGGTGCGTACTGGATTCCACCCTCTGAGACGAGGGCGTTCAGTGTTCCAGCGCGCGAGATCAGGCAGTCGTTCATGGCTGCCGATCCGCTGGTTCCGTCGTAGTCGCCAGCGCAGAAGGCGTCATCGTACGCCTCTCCGTAGTTTCCAGCGGCGTCTAGGACTGCTGCCATCCATGTTCCCGCAAGCGGGTTGGAGGCGGTGCCGAGACCGAGGTTCTCGGTCAGAAGGCGGCACATTCCTGGGTCGGCGGCTGAGCCAGCGTCATTGACTGCGCAGGCCGAGGTTGCCATGGCACCGTGGTTGCTGGACGTTACGCCCATCTCCTCTGCGGTTACCATTCCGTACCAGACCCAAGCCACGACGTCCTTGAAGTCGGAGTCCATGTCGCGGGTTGCCGCGCCTAGGGGCTCCTTGGACATTAGCTCGGAAGCGATCCAGATATCTACGCCGTTCATCGACCCATCGGTGTCAAGTTGCCACTTCTTGGCAACCATTGCCGACATGTCTCCGGTGAAGGCGTCGCATGATCCGTCGATGAACTTAGCAGTCGCCTCTGCGGCGTCAGCTACGGGCACGGACGTGAAGTCGATCTCCCTGGAGGAGAACCAGTCCTGCATGTTGCCCTCTGTCGTAGTACCGATTCCGACGCAGATGTTTGCCCCGTCCAGTCCTCCGGCTGAGTTTCCTGCAGCAGCGGCTGCGAACCTGTCCTCGCGGATCAGGATGCCCTGTCCATCGAAGAAGTTCATTCCAGCGAAGTCGGCGTTCAGACTCGCGTCACGGCTGGTGGTCCAGGTCGTGGTGCGGATCAGCACGTCGATGGTGCCGGCGGATAGCTTCTCGAACCTGTCCGATCCGGATGCTGGGATGTACTCAACGTCCGTAGCGGGGTTAAGTCCTAGCGCAGCAGCCACAGCTCGGCAGTAGGAGATGTCCAGACCAGAGCGTACGCCCGTGGCTGCATCCAGGTATCCCATTCCGTACTGGGACTCCTTCACTCCGCACTTCATGGATCCACGATCGATGATCGTGTCCAGAGTGCTCACCGGTGTTGCCTCTGCGATTCCAGCGGCTCTTCCTTCTTCTCTCGCGGCATCTACGTCGTCTTGTGTGACGTCGGATCCCGCACAGCCCGCTAGGGCTGCAGTCATCATTAACAGCATCATTGTTGAAGCGAGTAATCGCTGCATGAGGCTTCTGACGCGATGTAGTAGGTATATACCTTCGCCTAGATGTGGAAAAAGCACCTTATTGGGCACTATTGGGGATTTCTGAAGGAGGTTAGGTGGGAGACGGGGTGGCGTAAAGCCACCCCGACCCCCGGTTTCCGAGTTTCTTAGGAGGTGATCCATCTGCAGGTTCCCCTACAGATACCTTGTTACGACTTAACCCTCCTTGTCGAAGGCAGGCTCGAATACCCCATATTTCATGGGCAGCCTCACCC
>Ga0208407_1000838_pt1 | contig 14412 bp, 17 predicted proteins | sample ETNtaG_9_FD_185775 | JGI IMG/M metagenome (GOLD analysis project Ga0208407, IMG submission 185775) | Marine microbial and viral communities from oxygen minimum zone, Eastern Pacific Ocean - ETNP201406SV69 (SPAdes) (version 2) | ecosystem: Environmental > Aquatic > Marine > Oceanic ...
CGGAAAGGGGGCTTCTAGACAAGGTCGGGGATACTGCTGACATTATTTTCGAATAGGGGCAACTCTGGTTAGTTGTCTTAACGTCGGCACTCCCCCGAGCAGATATGGCAAGGAGGGGCAAGCGCCTCGGTAGGGGTCTCGACGCTGTTGCAAAGCGCCTTCTGAGGTACAGGGTCTTCTCCATTCCTGCACGTTTTGCATCGAACTCCTGGTTGGCTTGGAGTTTCGTCTCGAGATTGGACAGGGTTCGTGCGAGGAGGAAGCGAGAGAGGATCTCCGAGGAGGAGCTCCCTCAGCATGTGTCCATCATCATGGACGGCAATAGGAGATTTGCTTGGAGTCTGAGTCTGGGCACCGATATCGGACATAGGCATGGGAAAGAAAAGTTGAGGGAAGTGATGGATTGGGTACTTGACCTAGGGATACCCTACCTCACTGTCTACGCGCTTTCGACAGAGAATCTCTCCAGCAGGGATTCTGACGAGTTGGAGGCCTTGTTCGACTTGTACATAGCTGGCCTGGACGAGATATCCCAAGATGAGAAGATCCACGCCAAGGAAGTGAAGGTAAGGGTTGTCGGTAGGACAGAGTATCTTCCGGACAGGGTTAATCGGGCGATAGAAAAGGCACAAGATAGTACCAGTAATTACTCCAAATTCACTTTCACTGTTTGTCTTGCATACGGGGGTAGGGAGGAGATAGTAGATGCAGTGAAGGGTATCGCTGCCGATCATGCTTCTGGGAGCCTGGAACTAGAAAGGATCGACACTGCCGAGATTTCGAATCGTCTGTACGATGCTGAGATTCCAGATCCAGATCTGGTAATCAGAACTAGTGGAGAAGAGAGAGTCTCAAACTTCCTTCTCTGGCAGATTGCATATTCTGAGCTGTACTTCACTGACGTTCACTGGCCTTCATTCTCTAAGTCTGACCTCTATGATGCGATTGAGACCTATCAGATGAGGAGGCGCCGATATGGAGAGTGACCGATGCGATGAATGTGGCCACCATGGGTACAGCAACCCTGCAGTTGCAGCAGATGCTGTGGCTCTAAGAAAGATTGACTCACGAGTAGAGGCTTTGCTAATCAGGCGAGGTGGTGAACCAGAGATTTGGCTTGGGAAATGGGCATTCCCGGGGGGTTTTGTAGAATACGGAGAAGATCCGGAGCGAGCAGTGCTGCGCGAGCTCAAGGAGGAAACCGGCGTCATTGGAAGCAACCCAGTCGCTCTTACAATCCAGGGGGAACCTGACAGGGACCCAAGAAAACACATCATTGCACTGTTCTACCTCGTTGATGTTGATGCAGAATCTGTCCCACTTGGTGGTGATGATGCCATGGATGCCGCTTGGGTAGACATTGCGGATATTACTCAGGAGCAGGTGGCTGGAACTCACTTCAGAATCATCGAGCAACTTCGCAAGTAAACCTAAACACGGAACCTCTTGGCAGATGTATGAGCCGGAAACTGGAAATTGACACTGGAGAGCCGAAACTAGGACCCTATACACCTGGAATATCCGTCAAAGACCACATCTGGATATCCGGCCAAATTGCAGTAGATTGGGGCGATGACATAGAATCCCAAACATCAGGGGTTCTTGCTAAAATCGATGACTTGCTTGCTGCGGCAAACAGCTCCAAGGCCGACCTTGTTAAGGTGACCATCCTGATGACTGACATTGATTTCTATTCGAAGATTAACGAGGTTTATTCGGATTGGCTTACTGAAACAATTCCCCCTGCCAGAGCTGCCTACGAGGTCCCGAAACTCCCGGGTGGAGCGCTGGTGGAGATTGTTTGTGAGGCATTCAGGAATTCGGGAGAATACAGTACCGATTTCACCGCAGAACTTGAGGAGGCCCTGATATAGTGAAGATTGATGATATCATTGTGAAAAGGTTCGAGTCCCCGGATGAGGTTAGGGTATTCGAGAAGGGCAAGTTCGAGGTTGTTCACTTTGAAAGTATGACAATCGGAAGGGCCACTTACTACCCAGGGTGGAAATGGTCTGAGGATGTGTCTCCTATTTCAGGCACTGACTTCTGTGAGGTAGAGCATTTGGGCATGGTCGTCTCCGGTGTAGCGACCTGTGCTTTCAAAGATGGAAAAGTCCACGAATTGAAGGCTGGTGACCTGTTCTACGTGGGCCCAGAACCCCATGACAGTTGGGTAGTTGGTGACGATGATTACGTGTCCCTGCATTTCCATGGGGCAGAGAAATATGCGAAGTGAAATATTTCTATACCTATGCAATTGCGAGAGTCGGATAGGAGGGTTTGAATGAGCGTTTTCAAGGCTTATGACATCAGGGGAATTGCCGGCGATGAATTGGATGCTGAATTCTCTGAGCGACTAGGGAAGGCTATTGCTACCCACCTAGGAGCAAGGAGCGTCTCCTTGGTAAGAGACATTCGAGAATCTAGTCCAAGTTATCACGAGGCATTCGTAAGCGGACTTAGGTCGGCGGGAGTGGATGTCATTGATCTGGGAATCTCTACTACAGGTGTCCTATACAGGTCGACGGTTGATCTTCCTGTGGATGCCGCAGTCGCCATCACTGCTAGCCACAACCCACCCCAATACAACGGTTTCAAGATTTGTCAGGGAAAAATGCCACTAGGGGGGGAGGCCTTGCAAGATATCAGGAGGACCTTCGAGGCTGGTGAGTTCAGAACCGGCGATGGTTCTTACCAGCATGTGGGTGACTACGAGGATTCCTACATTGAGTCGATTGTGAGTAGTGTGGGGAAGCCTTCGAGAAATGTCAGAGTAGTGCTGGATTGTGGGAATGCTGTTCCTGGACCATTGGCACTTAGGACTCTTGAGAGGCTAGGGGTAGATGTAATCCCAATCTACTGTGACTGGGATAATTCGTTTCCAAACCATCCTCCCGACCCAACGAGACAGGAGAACATGATTGATCTCGGAAAGGCAGTAGTCGAAAACGGTGCAGAGTTCGGAATCGGAATGGATGGCGACGGGGATCGCTTGGGAGTGGTAGATGAAAATGGTAGTTTCATTCATCCTGACAGGTTGATGGGGATATTTGTCAAAGACGTACTAGAGAATATCGATGAAGAGACTTCAGAGGAAGAGAGGACCATCTTCTTCGATGTGAAGTGTAGTATGGCTCTAGAGGAAGCAATTCTCGGATTCGGTGGAATTCCCAAGATGGTCAGGACTGGCCATACTTTCATGAAGTTGGAGTTAAGGGATAATCCTGGTTCGCCGATGGCTGGGGAAATGTCTGGCCACTTCTTCATGAATGACCACTGGGATGGATTTGATGATTCCATATACAACGCCGCTAGGCTTCTGGAGATCGTGAGTAGGAGTCCTGCCCCAGATCAGGGGGGAGTCAATTTCTCAGAGAGGTTCGGGTTCATGCCCGAGTATCCCTCGACTGACGAGGGGAAGGTCCCCCTAGACGGAGAGAGGGACGAGGTGATGGCTGCTGTAAAGCAGGCTTATTCAGATATGGAATTCTCAGAAGTCGATGGGGTCAGAGTCAGGTATGAACGAGGTTGGTTCCTCTGTCGCCCCAGTAACACGGAGCCGATTCTGGTGATGAGGGCTGAGGCCAAGGATCGGTCATCCTTGGAGGAAATCCTAGCGGATATAGAAGATAGGATTGGTCATGTCGCCGACATTGGCAAGCTGAAGTGATTCGCCAGGTGACAAACGTTGGCCCCACCGATTCTCTTATGGCAGAATCCAAGGTGGGCGCTTCGCTGCCACTGTAGCTTAGCCCGGTAGAGCGTCTGATTCGTAATCAGAAGGCCGAGAGTTCGAATCTCCCCAGTGGCTCCATCATGAAGCAGGTCCCATACCTTCCAAGTCATCGCTATATCTCCTACAGGAGTCTTTCAGTGATGCGATGACAGGCATTGGTTCGCCGGATAGGAAACTCATAGTTGAGCCCCCTCCCGTACTGTTGTGGGAGACCAGAGTCGCGGCCCCTCTGCTGTTCACCAACGCGCTTGTGTGACCCCCCCCGATGATCGTCATTGCATTGGTCTCGGTGCACATATTGAGGATCTCGATGGTTCCGAAAGCAAATTCTGGAAGCTCGAAGTACGACGCTGGTCCGTTCCAGAGAATGCACCCAGCGCTCTCCACTAGTGGTTTGAGTGCCCTGAGAGTCCCTATCCCGACATCGTATATCGGGTCCTCTGTAGGTAGTTCATCAATGGATAGTGGGGTTCGCCTCCCATCAGACTCGACGGCTACGTCAATGGGAAGGAATGTCTTATCTGGGTGCTCTGAGAGTATCCTCTCAGCCATCTCCCATGCTACTTCGAAGTCGTCCCCAAGTGAATTGCGGATGAAATCCCTGTTTCTCTCCCCGATATCATTACCATCGATCCAGAGCATCAAATTGCCAGTAACTCCGACGAAGGCTATTCTGTCTACCTCCCCCTTCGAGATGAGGTTCAACGCTACCCTGACCGAGTCGTCGCATTTTGCCCCTCCGAGGATCGCGAGGTACGGACTGGGGGGGTCTCTCAATGCCGTTCTCAAGCTGCTGATCTCCTTCTCCATCAGAGTCCCTGCGATACACGGAAGTGAGTTGGTGAATCCAGTTAGAGTGGGTGATCTGCGGTGAGCCGCTGCAAATGCATCCGTGACGAATGCGTCTGAGACCGAGGAAAGCCTGGCTACGATGTCTGTATCTTCAGTATCCTCGTTTGAACTGTACTTTACACCGTACTCTTCCTCGTTCTTCCTTACATTGTCTAGGAAGATGATATCCCCGTCTGACATTTTCTCAATCTCCCCGATTGCCTCGTCCCCACAGACATCTGATACGAATTTTATTGGCCTCTCCAGAATCTCAGAAAGCCTCTCACAATGCCTAGACATGCTTGTGAAGTCGGATTTACCTGGTCTAGACTGATGTCCTAGGATCACCACCTTTGATGGTTCGAGAGCCTCCAGAGTAGGGATCACCCCTCTTAGCCTTCCATCATCAAGCAGCCTTCCAGTAGAGGGTTCCAGAGGAGAGTTGACATCAACTCTGTAGAGGACGGTTCTCCCTGATAGGTCAACGTCTTCGAGGGTGAGGACCCCTTCCACGTATCCTCCACAAGGAGGGTGGTTTTGGCCGTTGTGGATGATTTTCTGGTTCCTTTTGACCCAAAAATCCTTTCTGTCATGGCAATCCAAGGTAAAATGTGGAATGGGACACATCGACTCTATTCGGGCCTGATGGGGAGGACTGGAGAGTGCCTGTCTCGGAGTTAGAGGGCCGACAGGGAAGACTGTCAATTGCCTTAGCAAGTGAAGGAATCGAGTCTGCTTACATCGAGGACCCGGTTGAGTTGTACTGGCTCACAGGCGGCCGTCAGAACTCTGCCATACTAGTTGGGGCTGAGGGAACTGGCATACAAACGAGGCATCTAGTCCGCAGGTCGGTTGCAAGGGCCTCATTCGAAGGAGGGGAGGGGGATTGTCCCCACCTGACCGAGAAGCACCCCCGGATGGGCGAGTTGTCTGGCATGTTGACAAAGTTCGGATGCGTTCAGAGGCCAGCGATGACGGAGTCAAAGGTACCTCAGAGCCGCTGGAGTTTTATCAATGGGAAGATGGAAGGCCTGGAAGGGTCTTCTCGAGATTGCACGAATACCCTATTCAAACTGAGGGAGTCGAAATCAGAATGGGAATTATCGATGATCCGGGAGAGTGGTGAGATCAACCGCTCCATGTTCGAGTCCATTCGCGATTCCGGTGGTACGGGAAAAACCGAATTGGAGATGGCTGGAGTTGCTGAAGATGTCAGCAGGGCCTCGGGTTTCGGAGGGAGGATTAGGATGAGGAAGTGGCCAATGGACTGCGACAGGGTAGTAATCGCCGCGGGAAGATCCGGTAGGGTCCCCTCGTTCTTCGATTCGGCTGTAGGTGGGGTTGGGGGTAGTCCGATTTCCCCCCTTGGTGCCGGGTTCTCCAAGGTCAAGGAGGGCGAGCCGGTGCTGATTGACATTGTTCACGTTCACAGGGGGTATGTTTCAGATTGTACCAGGATGTTCCATTCTGGCTATCTAGGGGAGGAATGGCGGAACAGGTTGGATGACATGATCGAGATTGGGGCGATAGTTAGGAGAAGCTTGGGCAGGGGAGAGGACTGCTCTAGTGCGTGGTTCGCGGGCAGGGAGGCTGCTGAAGAGATGGGGCATGGCGAGAGCCTGATGGGAATTAGCCCCGAACAGGCGAGTTTCCTAGGTCATTCGGTTGGTTTGGAGCTTGATGAGACGCCGGTTGTTGCAGAAGGGTTCGAACGCCCCCTCGAATTAGGTGGAACCATGGCAATAGAGCCGAAGGTGATCCACGAAGAAGGGGCGATTGGGATCGAGGACACATGGTCTAGGACGAATGAGGGCATGGAATGCCTTACCTCGGGCGATAGGCTCCCTAGTTTGATTCAGTGGTAGACATGAGTGAGACCTCCGGAGCAGTCCATAGAACCGTAGCTAGGACACTGAGGAAGCGGGACGACCCTCATGGGAAGTCGATTACCGACCCATCGATACTGAAGGGCGTGGAGATAGGTGATTCTGGAATTGTTGAACTTTGGATAAGGCCGAGCAGACCGCATTGTCCATGTTGTCTCGATGATCTGATTGACCTCAGGGGGGAGTTGAAGGAGCAGAGGGGTGTTCTAGCATGTCATATCGAAATTGTTGGGATTCCACAGTCGGATAGATGGACAGCAGCAATCAATGAGTAGTCTCTGTTTGCCCACTGGGAGTTCATTCTTCCCAGTTGTTCCTATCCCCGACCTCAGCTAGCTTCTGGGAGATTCTGGTGTAAAGCCACCATGACATTACCGAGATTCCGATTATAGACACAGTGAGGGAGACAATGAAGTCGGACATTCCGAATTCACCGGTCCTCCCACCGAGTCCATCTTCCAGTCTGCTTGTTGAACCTCAAACCGGCCTTCTTCATCCACTTGTTGAACTTCGTAGCACCTGCTCCGGTGGTGATGATGAATTCCTCCCTGTCCTCCTGTGCCTGGATGTATCCCTTGGCGGCTATCGTCTGGTCTATCCACTCGTCGATGCTCATCAGGACCCCTGAGAGCGTGCTCGCTTCCAATGCCGCCTCCAGTTCCTCTGCTGAGGCTCCTGCTGACTCCAGATCCCTCATCATCAGATCCGTGATCGAGGCGGCCTTGTCCTTCTTCGGAGGCTTGATGACTGGCAGGCGCGGCTTCATCTTCGGATCGATCTTTATCCTGGATCCGTTGCTGAGCCTGCCTTCGACCGATTGGGCCATCGCAGCGTGGAACTCCTCCTCGCAGTCCCAGCAGATGAACGAGAAGTCGGAGGGGCTCTCCATGATGTTGCTCCCTCTTGGGTCCATCTCCTCTCCGCAATGGGGGCAGGCATGGAGGCAGAGGACCGGTGCTATCTTCCTCCGGAAGTCTACGATATCCTGTGGGGTCCCAGAGAGTTCCAGCATTTCGTGATCCCTCGCCGCCTCTAGTCCTCGGGTCTCGAGTTGATCCCTGAGCTTCGATCTCTGCTCGTCCTTGGATTCGTCATCGAGGTTGTTCTCCAGTTTGACGATCAGTTCGATCGTCTTGCCTAGCCTGTTCATCACGAGTTTCTTGTTTCTGAAGTCCTCGACCCTAGCGAGACGGAGTTGTTCCTTCTTCTCCTGCAATTCCGCATAGATGTCTTTCTGCTCGCGCTTGAAGCGAGTCTCCTCGATCTTGTCTACCTTCTTCTTGTCATCAGAAAGGACATCGGCGAGGAAACGCTGCCTTCCCGAGGATCTTGGGCCCGCCTTTACTGCATCGAGAACCGACTTTGCTACCTCTTTCTTGATGCCGTAGTTATTGACTAGAGTCTCGGAGTCTAGCTTCTTGAGATCCCCAATCTTGATTCCTCCGTCGGAGAGGATTTGAGCAGTGGTCTCATCGATTCCCCGCCTCAACAGAGCGAGATAGGTGTCCTTCTTTGCCACTAAATCCCTCCCATTGGCTCAGGTAACATCTCCACCTAGGCTGACCCTCGGAAGGGGGGGGCCTCTATCAAGTCGATGTCAAATTGTCCAGAATCACTCAGATGAGGAGATTGCCGCAACAATCGTTATCCAGTCTTTTGGCTCTAGATTCTCTGGCCTTAGATCCGCCCAACTGTCTTCCAACTCCGAGTGGTTGGAAGAGAGAAGTTTTGATACTGTTCTCTTCCATCTGTCCCGGTGCCATCCAGATACTCTGGAGATCCTGGATGGTGGTTTGGAAAGTAGGGTCCTCATCTTCCTCCTTCGATTCGAGAAGCAGTGCCTGGTGATGATTCTGAACAGTTGCTTGTTCGTCCCTTCTGCCTCCGGCCTGCTTGCTGGCTTCAGCACCACGAGCCTAGATTGCACGCGTGGGGATGGGCTGAATGAGCTTGGAGAGACCTTCATATCCATGGAGACATCGAAATCTAGCCATAGATTCAACCCCAATGGACCGATGTCATATGGGGCAGAGAACATCGCCATCCTCTGTGCAAACTCCTCCTGGACAAGGAGAATAGAGAGTTGGATTGGTTCTGTGGAGTGGTATTTCGTGATCCTGTCAACTATTGGGCTCGAGATTTGATAGGGGAGGTTTGAGATAACGTGGGTGATTCCTTTTGGCCATCTTTCTGAGACTGCATCTGCTTCCTCGATAGTCAGGGATTCTTTGCTTTCCCGAAACACCCGCTTCAGGTGTTCCACAGACCTCTTATCGATCTCTATTGCTGTGACGTTGGAGTCGCCGCGAAGTAGTGCTAGAGTTAGTGACCCAGGCCCCGGTCCAACCTCCAGTACGTGAGAATCATCCGAAAGAGGAGAGTCGAATTCTTCAGTAAGACGAATGGTCCTCTCGATTACTTCATCATCGACCAAGTAATGCTGACCTAGCGATTTGCTGGGATTAATTCGATCTCTGAGGAGGTCGACTAGAAGGCGAGTATCGAGATCCCCCGATGGCTCCATGTCACTGCTCTGTACGGACTAGCAAATCAAGTAAGCGGGGAGTCTGTGCAACATCCTCCATCTCCTTCACGTAACGTTCTGCTAGGAGTTTGATCGACTCAATACCACAAGCCTCGTCGACATCTTCGAATGTTTGCCAACCCGCAATACCTCTCTTTTGGACCATCTGAATGGCCTTTGAGTTCCCAATGCCGGATAATAACTGGAACGAGTGGAATTTCAGGGACATTGGTCCTGCACTGTTGTAGAATGAGATGTGCCTTTCTGGATCTGCTTGGATTGAACTGGAGAGACCAGAGATTAACTCTTGTTGCGAGGTCCCACTGAGGTCCTTGAGACGCACTTCTGAGAGGGTTCCGATGCTTTCCGAGGAAATCTCGATTTCCCCCCCTACGGATATTCCGTCTATGTTGCTTGCTCTTGCTCTTATCAGGTACAAAGAGGGTTCGCTAATGCATTGAATCTCATGGCCGACTGGTCTTCTTTCTTGTATGTCAAGAATCCTCAGCCTAACCTCTCGGTTGAAGGGGTCGTTGACCTCCTCGTCGGGGTCTTTGGAATCCTCGGACTGCATAATCTACAACGCCCCAGAATGGTTCTCCCTCATGAATGAGTTGTTTGAAAGTGGTTTGAACACTATAGGACATGTTGTCTGATCACAGTGATGACTTCTTCTATTTCCTCGGTGTCCATTGCGATTCTCTTGCTAGCGATGATCACTCTTAGATCAGAAACTGTGAGAGGTGAGAGTTCGGCAATCTTTGACGAAACTTCGGGATACTGCTTCAGTTTCTCGTTTTCCATCAAGGCGGCAAATAGCGAAGAGTAGACGGCGGGATCAGTCTTGATGTTCCCCGATGGGTGCCCACTGGCACTGGCCTTCCATTCCGCGTGTTGTAGTGCCATAGTCTGCTCGTAGGAGATTTCCCCCCTCCTCTCGATTGCCTCCAGGAGCCTGTCTCTCACAGTAGCAAAGTCAACGAATTCTTTCTCAGTCATTTTTTCACCTACTCAATCGGTCTGAGATGTTCAGGTCGAGCCACTACGGTCTTCATCATATTACCATCGGCGACCCTGACCACATACGCTCTTCCCTGAGAGCCTGAGATTTCTCCGGTCCTTCCTTGGAAACGCCTGTGGGGCATACCCTTCTGCTGAGCGCCATCGAGTACGATAGCTACCTTGTCACCTTCCTGATATGTGTGCATCGACCTGCTGATAAACAGTCTCCTACGCTCCCTCTTGTCCTTCCTGAGGATGCTTCTGGTGCCCTGTCTAGTTCCCTTTGTCCTAGTGACCATGCTCTCACTGCTCCATTATCGCGAATTCGGGCGACCTGTGGGGCGTTCTTAAGGACTCGGATGTCATTTTCCCACTTATTCGAAGTGAATCTCGAGCACATCTAGCCAAATGACTTCGCAATCCGTTCCTAGAACGCTTTGAACGGAAGGGGTGGTTCTGCCCTCGTCAGAGTGCACCAGTTCCTTGACGTAGGTTCCAGCTTCACATCTCAGGGTGATTTCTATCTCATCATCCCCTTCGAAGCTTACTTTGTCGATGGAGGTGATTTTTCTTCTTCTTATCTTTGCAGCTCTCCTATGAGATACCCTCTGCGGTGTTTCTTGATCGATTACTTGACCATCTAGCGAAAGGATTGATTTTTCCGCTGTTTCATTGTCAACAGGGCCCTCTGGTCTGAATCTAATCGTGTAAGTCTTCTCAGACCTAGACTGTTTTACCTCGTTGACTTTCTTCCTTGTGCACCAAGAAAGGCTGTCGACCTCAACCTTCCCAGGGGCGTGTCCTTTTACCAACTCAACCAGGTCTTCGACTGGTAGCGTCCTCTTTGACGGCTTCTTGACTTCCAAGACAAATGGACGACCTGAACCGAGGCACCTGACATCGATGTCTTCCCTTCCCATCCCATGGAATGATGTGTCTTCCGCGTCGAGGGCCTCCCTAATCGGCTCGCCAATCAGATCTTGCACCGAGTCAATGTACTGAAGACCGGACTCGTCACAGGATTCGCAACCCTGAGCCCGCCCCCTACAAGCCCGGCAAGGCCAACGTGTTTGCGGTATTCCACGTGAGAGTTTCCTATACCTCCCATAGAGGAAAATTGGCCTTACATCTACATCGACCCTTAGCGTCAAACCGTCAACTAGGACCATTACATCTGGTTTCTCCTTTACGAAATCTACTTCCTTACCGAGGCTCCTGATTCTCTCGTGGATCGATTCTACGATAGCCCCCTTGAGATGATACGAGCCGGATGCTCCATACTTGCTTCTGATTCGATCCTCCTCTTGTAAGAGGTCCTTAGGCAGGTGAATTCCAAATTGCATCGTCGAGAATTCTGTGTTGGAAAGGGTTTCGAACACTCTGTCCACGATATTTTCTACATCGTCGAATAGATTCTCACATAGAGGACAATAGTCCTGGATGATTTTTGACTCCAATTCTGCATCCCTCAGAAAGGCCCCTTCCCTGATTGATGCGCCGGAATCCGGTCCAGATCCTTTGGAGTGGAATCCTGAAACTCTAGCCAAACAATGGTCGCAGACTCCAATCTTGATCACATGGGCTATGCCCAAAGGAGCGGGGCAAGGTGGAGAATCCCAATTCACTGTGCTGCCCTCGAACTCCAAGTCATCGCCATCAAACCATATCTCCTCCGATCTGCCTTCTTCTGACTCTATCTCTTCGGACTCTAGTTCGGATGAGGCGTATCCTGCTGAGGCATAGAGTTGCCACTCATCCACCTCTTCCAGTTTGTCTCCATCACCTTCCGGTTCTCTATCTCGCATGTAAATCGCCACCGAAACGCCGGGGAGGACCCTCTGCTTCGACAAGGTCCGGTATGGAAGTGAGGATTTGATTCCTTCGTATTGGAGGCTAATCAGCAGAGGTGCCGTGTAATTCGCAAATCTCTCTGAGATGTGAGAAAGAATGGATTCCGCTAGAGCATCCCGAGGGCCACTCCAATTGTACCCCATATTGCCCCACTGGGGTGGCCTTTGGCTTTTCGATTCTCAAACGCAATATCTCTTCTTCGAATTCTAACCTTCTCTGCTCATTTTCCTGGCGTGGTTTGCATTTCGCGCACCGACAATTAGAACGTATTTTCAGATAACTGATCCTGAATGAGTTTTCATCTGCAAATCTCATTATGCAATACTCATCGCTTCTCTCTAATTCGATTAGCAATTCTCTTGACATTCTAGTACCTCGTCAATCGGCCTAACAAAGACTTCTCTATGATTGTATTTCAATTTGGAGTGGCAAAGAAATAGAGCCGAACCATTCGTGAGGAGGTCATGCGGGCAATCGGTGAGGTCATTTCCTTCTCTGGCTGGCCTGATTTCAGACCCAACATGACGCCTAGGGAGATTTTCCTCGAAGGAAGTTTTGGAGGGTCTTACTGGAGGCCGATATTCTCATCTGTCGTTTCGAAGAGACTCAGTGATCAGCATCTGGAGTTTGAAGAATGGTGGGAAGGGATAGATGATCAGATGATGACCAACTCTGATTATGATAGGAAGAGGAATCGGTTCGGTGTAAATTGCGGAACTCCGCTAGAAATGTGGGAGTCTAAGGGTTGGATACGAGAACAAGATCCGTATGGATGGGTTCAGTGGTATTGTAGATTCTTCAAAGGCAGGAGGAGCCCGGATGATGAGAGGCAGATAGGCAGATGGAAGGCCTTTGCAGGGCCTAGAGGAAGATTCAGAATTCAACTGATGAATCTCATTATTTCCAAAGAAGGGAGTCATGACGATGAAGAAATAAGCCCTGTAATCAGACAGTCTCTCCAGCATTGGGCATACAGACTTACCATTTCTGATTTTGAAGAGTATTCATTTGAGAAGTGGAAAGGGAGTATTTCTTGAGGCTGAAATTCTCATATCTGAAAAATGAAATAGGGCGATTTCCGGCAACGCCTGTCTGACACTGGAGAGTTAGCATGTACAACTACAATCACGAGACCATCGTTGAGGCTGATGCTGAGTCCACCTTCGCCTGGTTCGAGCATGAAGGCTCATTTCGGAGGCTCATGCCTCCTTGGGAGGTAGCCGAGGAGGTTCGTGCCGATGAGTCCCTCGAGGTTGGTTCCCAGAGGGTCTTCAGATTCCCCATGGGGCCGATTAAGATGACATGGGTGGCGGAACATACTGGTTACGAGCCCCCGCATTTCTTCGCGGATAAGATGGTGAAGGGCCCCTTCTGGTCGTGGAGTCATGACCACCACCTCATCGAAGAGGGAGGGGTGACGAAGGTTGTTGACGAGGTGACGTACCAAGTCCCATTCGGGCCATTGGGCAATCTGGCCGACAGGATTCTGGGAGGTAGGCTCGTCAGGCGGAGGCTAGCACAGATGTTCACTGCTAGGGAGTTGAGATTGCAGAGGGACATGGCTCAGCATGCTAAATTCTCAGAGGTGGGGCGGAAGCGGATTCTCGTTGCTGGTTCCTCTGGCATGATCGGTACTCAGCTGGTTGCCTTCCTGGATACCGGGGATCATGATGTCTGGAGATTGGTCAGAAGGCCGGTGAAGGACAACGCGAAGGAGCTGCGATGGGACCCTTCGACGGGGGAACTGGACGGGAGCATACTGGAGGGATTCGATGCGATCATCCACCTTGGGGGAACGGGGATCGGTGACAAGAGGTGGAGCAAGAAGCGGAAGAAGATGATCAGGGACTCACGTGTAGACAGCACCAGCCTCCTGAGCTCGGCAATCAGCAAATTGAGCAAGAAGCCGGAGGCCTTCATCCTAGCCAGTGCCATAGGTTGGTACGGGGACAGGGGGGATGAGGAACTGGATGAGGAGAGCGGTCATGGGGAGGGCTTCCTCCCCAGCATTTGCGAGGAGTGGGAGGCTGCTGCGGCACCTGCTGGAGACTCGGGGATGAGGACGGTTTTCCTTCGGAGTGGGATTGTCCTCTCTGGCACGGGGGGCGCCCTGGGGAAGATGCTGCTCCCGTTCAAGATGGGAGCAGGCGGGCCGATGGCAGGTGGCAAGCAGTGGATGTCCTGGATATCCCTGGATGATGAGATATACGCGATCCACCACCTCCTGATGAACGGCGGTTCCAAGGGCGTGTACAACCTAACAGCACCCAACCCCTCCCGTCAGAAGGGCTTCGCGAAGACGCTGGGCAGGGTATTGGGGCGACCGGCGTTCGCCCCGCTCCCGGGCTTCGTCGTTAGGATCCTCTTCGGGGAGATGGGAGTGAAGCTCACCTTGGAGAGTCAGAAGGTCTTGCCCAACAGGCTGCTGGAAGAGGGCTTCGAATTCCTACATCCGGAGCTAAAAGGTGCCCTTACCGATACTCTCGGTGCCTGGAGAGATCTGAAGATATAATCAGAGGGTAGCGTGTGAGCGGTATCGCAGTCAGTCGGTATCTGTGATTCGTATTGTGGCCAGTGGGTTT
>Ga0208407_1000839_pt1 | contig 14406 bp, 16 predicted proteins | sample ETNtaG_9_FD_185775 | JGI IMG/M metagenome (GOLD analysis project Ga0208407, IMG submission 185775) | Marine microbial and viral communities from oxygen minimum zone, Eastern Pacific Ocean - ETNP201406SV69 (SPAdes) (version 2) | ecosystem: Environmental > Aquatic > Marine > Oceanic ...
CGGATGGGACAACAGAGGTCTGGAGCAGGGAGAGACCAGAACCAAACGGCATTTCATTGCAGGAGATGACGTGGGCCGGAGAACAACCGTCCACCTTCATCACAGAGGAGGTAGAATTGGGGATGGAGCTAGCTCAGACAATTGTTGATACAATAATACACCCCGTTGGACAGTAGGTGATTAACATGGGCGCAATCGGCGAATACATGTGTGACAGGACCTCCGGAACCAGGCATGCGATACTCATAGATCCTGCCGACCAAACCCCAGAAATAGCCGCTAACAGGGCCCTGGCCGCAGCCCACGCCGGGTCCAGGATGATCCTGGTGGGCGGTTCCTCGGACACTGACATGGACAATGTGCACGCCACCATTGTCGCAATCAAAGAGGCTCTGGAATTAGTCACATGGGCAGCAAGCCAAGACTCCGACATACACGGGCACTCGGGACTGATTCCTGTCGTTTTATTCCCTCAAGGCGCCGCAGCCCTCTCCCCAGCAGCAGATGGAATCACTTTCATGATGCTCATGAACTCGTTGGACCAGCGTTTCCTCATAGGGGAGCAGGTGAAGGGAGCACCCTTCGTCAAGAAAGCCGGAATTGAACCGGTCCCGATGGGGTACTTGATTTGCGAACCAGGAGGGAAGGCCGGCCAGGTTGGTAAGGCAGATCTCATCGGCCCCCAACAAACAGAGAGAGTGGAGGGATATGCCATGACAGCGCAGTTCCTCGGATTCAAGCTATTCTACCTCGAGGCGGGGAGCGGTGCAGAATTCCCAGTAACCCCAGATTTGATCAAGGCAGCTAGAGCGTCATGCGACCTCCCGATTATTGTTGGCGGCGGGATTCGGGATCCTCATGCCGCAAGAGCAGCCGCCGAAGCCGGTGCCGATTGGATAATTACGGGGAACATTACGGAGGAGTACGATGATGCCAGCGAGCTTCAAGCGGTCCTTTCAGAACTGATTAGAGGCATCGCATGATGCACGTATAGCAGGCATACTCATACCACAACCCCTCGGTGGAGGGGCGTGTCCGAGGCCACCTGTCCCTGCTGCAACTCCGAGATGAGGGCACAGGGGGATGTCGTGGAGGGCCACATGCACTACTGCAGTTCCTGCAGAGGGATACTAGCCAGCGATAGATGGTTGAATTCGAATATGAGACAGACAAACATCAGGAACCTTCGGAACTCTGTTTTCGATGGCCAACCCGCTGGTTACCGATGCCCTACCTGCCAGGGGGAGATGGTGAAGGGACCAGTCACCACCACACAGGGGGATTCCAAAGAAGTGGACGGATGCCTGAAGTGCGGGTCCCTGTGGTTCGACAACAGGGAGATAGAGCCATTCATCCCAGACATCAGAGAGAAAGCAAGCCTCCCGGACGATTCCAATCCAATATTACCTGTGTTATCAGGAGGGGTTTCCGTCGCCAAGACGATGATTGCGGACCTTTTTGGAGCGGTAGGATCCTTAGCCGGCCGAAACGAGGAAGACTCCGAAGAGTAGACCCATAGCACCCTGTCACGACTTTGAAGATAACCTGTCAATCTGCGCTTCCATATCCAGGACCAGGAGCAGGAGCTCCTCTTCGTTCCTTAGCAGTCTTGCATTCTCTTCTTGCAGCTCGGTCAGCCTGCTAGAATCAGCTTCCGCGCCTTCTCTCCGCGCCTTCTCATTCTGCACTAGCCCCTCTAACTGCCTCACCTTCGTGTCTGCAACTCTTAACCTCTCTTCCAGGCCTCCAATCAGCGCTCCATCGGCTCCCCCGCTCTGGGAGACCAGTTCTGCCTCCCTCACCCTGCGCCTGAGGTTGGCGACCTCCCCTTCCAGCCTGATCATGTCATCCCACCTGGACACCACTTCATCCACCAGCCTTTCACGAGGAATGTCCGCCAAACGATCTCGCAGACCCCCACCTTCGTCCTCTGTGGGGGTGTTAACTGTCATACGAACTCGGAACGAACCAAACAGGCGCCCACTTGAACCTTGAGGAACTAGCCACCCGCTTCGGTTAAATCAGGGGCCTATCTCGGCCGCGCCATGAAGGCATTCAGAGCGCACGGGTCGTATAGGGCAGGCAAGAGAGACCAACCATTCTCAGTGGACGTTGTGGCCACCGACGAAGACGACGCCATGGAGAGGATACTCTCAACCTTCGGCAGCAGACACAGGGTCTCCAGGCGATTCATCCTAGTCGACGGCATCACAGAGATCGATCCGGCGGATTCTAACGCCCCAACCGTCCAATCGCACTTCGGGGTATCGGAGAAACCCACCTCAGCCCCGAAGACCGAGGAAGAGTAACCACAGACCTCACCATACCGCCACGATAATGGGCAATTCTGAAAGGTGACGCTTCCGGAGGCCACACTCATGAAGAAGTGGCTGATGAGGCAATATTGGCGAATTCAACAGAGCCAGGCAATCATCGGCCTGGGGTTCTGGACAGCCACAATCACGCTCCTAGTATGGCCTTACTTGTCGTGGAGGTTCGACTCGAACCAGACTCTTCTGTTCATGCCTATGACATATGTCGGCCTATTTGGCATCGCATCCGCTGTTCTAACAATCGTCCTCCTGGCTGGATTCTTTTACGACGTGACTTTCGGTTTGTGGAGGGACCACATTACAATAAACCAAGAGAGGAACCCATTCACTACCTACAAATTGAACCCGACTTGGGGGCTGGTGATTGCACAGACCAACGAGATCCTGAGGCGAGTAGCCCCCGAGGATGAGGAGGTTCAGCGATATTGCAAGTTCGTAGACAGGATGTTGATTTGGAACTCCAAAGAGGAGATATGGGCCAGGGCCATGTCTTCATGGAAGGATATCATGGGAGACGAGGACCCATTCCTATTCTATCTAGATGATGAATCCAGAATGAACCTAGAGCAAGCAGCAGACAAACTTGAGGACTTCTAGAGGTCTCTCATGCCGTTCGACCCCGGGGAAATAGTCCGCATCGCAATCGAAGCGGGGCAAGCGATAATGCATGTCTACGAATCCTCCGAGAGCATCGACGTTCAGACAAAGGATGACGACTCACCCCTCACGAAAGCCGATATCGCCGCCCATGACGCCATCATCAAGGGGTTGGCGTCAATAGACCCACACACACCAATTGTTTCCGAGGAAGGAAGGGTTGGCAATCCAGTGGATAGTGAGGAATCTTGGTTGGTGGACCCACTTGACGGGACAAAGGAGTTCATCAAACGGAACGGGATGTTTACAGTGAACATCGCCCGGATGAAGAGAGAGGGAGACAGGTGGAAACCCACTTTCGGCGTCGTTCACGCCCCAGTTACCCGGACAACGTGGTTCGGCGGCGAATCGACCCCCGCTACCCGTATCACGGACTCAAATTCGAAATCCATCTCAGTTAACAACAAGCCATCCACTCCCATCCAGCTTGTCGCAAGCGGCAGCCATAGGGCGGAAAGGGACGAGAGATTCGCAGGACAAATAGGCCGACACGACTTAGTCAGAATGGGCTCATCGCTGAAGGCCTGCGTGGTCGCAGACGGATCCGCTGACCTCTATCCGAGGTTCGGCCCCACATCCTGCTGGGACATAGCAGCAGCCCACGCGGTCGTTGAATCGGCAGGGGGTTTCGTACTGGGGCCAGACTGCCAAACGTTGGATTATGACTTAGTGGAAGAGGTGCTCAACCCATACTTCTTGGTCACTTGCAGCACCGATTGGAATGACATATGGGCTCAGAATCAGAATTAAATGAGGGTCTTCGCTCGACGAGCCGTTCAGGTGGGGTCATGGGAAACAAGGTAGTTTGGCTTTTCGGGCTCTCAGGAGCGGGAAAGACGACGATAGCAGAGGCTGCAGCAAAGAGGTATGGAGCCGAACTCCTCGATGGCGACACAATTCGAGACTTCTTCTCGAATAACGACTTCTCAAGGCAGGGAAGGGAGAAGCACCTCCTCGGGATCGCAAAGATGGCTAGGCTGATGTCCAAGCACACTCCCGTGATTTGCTCCTTCATCACGCCCTACGAGGACGTGAGAGAGCGGATACTGGAAATCCTACCTGGGAACTCGATCATGGTACATGTCTCAACCTCTCTGGAAGTGTGCGAGGACAGGGATGTCAAGGGCCTGTACGCCAAAGCCAGGTCGGGAGAGATCTCCAACTTCACGGGAATTTCGGATCCATTCGACGAGCCACAGTGCGCACACATGACTCTGGACTCAAGCGGTGCTCCGGGACACACGGCGGACGATATGGTCGAGGCGCTCTCACACATGTTCGAGAAGCCAAAAGCGGTCTTACTCCCGGGTCGCTGGCAGCCACTTCACGTGGGGCACGAATGGCTGATTCAGCAAGAGCTCGACAAGGGCAAGAGAGTCGTTGTCGGCATCCGAGACACCCCCGTCACAGAGTCCGACCCGTATCCAGCCCACCTCCGCAAGCGCATGATTGAGCACAGGTACGCCGACGAGGACGTCGACGCGTGGATAATGCCGGACATCGAGGCCGTCTCTTATGGCCGCAAGGTCGGCTACGAGGTCAGGGAGGCCCAGGACATCCCCGCCGAGGTTTTCGCAGTTTCCGCCACAGGGGTCCGAGGGGGCAACAGGGCAAACGTCTCAGAGCGAGTTATGGAGTTCATGATTGCAGAAGGAATCTGGGACGGAGAGTGACCTGCTCTCAGACTCGGTCAAGGGTTTCGCACTATCGCCATCACAGCATTGTTTCTACCAAGTAATGAGAATCAATGATTAATCCACCAGCGACGCCTTCATTGCACCCCCTGCATCCCGTGGTATATGACTGAGCCTGACAGGGCAGAGCTTCAGCGCTTGGCCCAACTGGTTGAGGTTAACAGGGAGAGACTCCAGTCCCTAGAGCAGCAGATTCGCAATCTAGAGGGAATCAAAATTGAACAGGAGCATGCTATGGAGGCCCTAGAATCAATATCAGACGGCGGAGCAAAGGGCGCGATGGTCCCACTAGGGGCCGGCGTCCAAATTGTGGCAGACATCCCCGCGGATGCAGGGGCTGTGGTAGACATAGGAAGCAGAGTACAGGCCGAGAAGACGAGACCGGAGGCACTCGAGATCCTTCGAAGCAGGAACGACGAGTTGAACGCAATCATAGACTCGGTTACCAAGGAGCACGGCGAGCTTGAGAATCACGTGGTCGCTCTTGCAAGCAGATTCAATGAGATAGCCAACGAAATCCAGGCTCCAGATGATGAAAGCCGCCAAGAGCCCGAAAACGTCCAGGCGAGCCAACCAAAGCGCAGGCCGAGAAGAAAGAGGGGAACGGAACTCACCCTAGATGATTGAGGACTTTCCATGGGGCTCTTCGATCGCTTTCGAAAGAAGGTCGAGCAGGCCGATGATGATAAGACCTTCATGGCGGAAGAGGGATCCGAATTGGCAGAGAAAGCGATTGCCGATAGGGAGGCCGCGCTCAGAAGCATGAACCAAGAGGACAAAACCCCTGAGGGACCAATCGAAACTCAAAGCGAGTGGGACGAATTCGACGACGAGATTGCAGACCCATTCTCCATTCCAACCAACTCCAATGAGAGGAAGAGAGCAGCCCGAGAAAAAGCCACCAAGGCATCCAAGCGACCAGTTGAAATCTCGAAAAAGAATCCAATGGATTCAACCACCGGAAGAAGACTTGCTGATTCGGATATTTCCTTCGAAATCGACCTATCCGAATACCGGACTAGCATTGGTGGGATGGTGATCAGTGGGGGGCCAGTATTGGATGAGATACTTGAGGAACTCGAGGAGGAACTACTGTCCTCAGACATGGGCCATGATGCCGTTTCCGAACTGATTACGAACCTTAGGTCTCACTTAATCGGCTCCAGAGTAAGCAGAAAGGCACCCCTCAGCGAGGTAGTGGAAAGGGGCTTGAGGGGCGCACTGCTGTCCCTGCTCAGAGCTGGATACTGGGACTTCGATCGAACAATCAGAGACTTTGTGTCAGCAGAGACACCCGTTGTCATCATGATGGTAGGCGTCAACGGAACAGGAAAGACAACTACCTCCGCAAAGATCGCCAAGAGGCTGGACGACCAAGGATTCGGAGTAGTGCTAGCTGCTGCAGATACATTCAGAGCCGGAGCCATAGATCAACTCGCGACTCACGCGGACCGGTTGGGAATCAAGTGCATCAAGAGTCAGAGAGGGGGAGACTCTGCCGCGGTTGCCAGAGATGCCATCGAGAGCGCGAGGGCAAAGGGCGACGATGTCGTGATCATCGACACATCAGGTCGGATGCAGAACAAGTCCAATCTGATGGAGGAGCTCCAGAAGGTGCACAGGGTCACTAACCCGCATCTGGTAATCTTCGTTGCAGACGCATTAGCCGGCAATGATGCAGTTACACAAGCAGTTGAGTTCCAGAGGAGACTAAGCTTCGATGGCGCTGCACTTTGCAAACTCGATACAGATGCCAGAGGGGGAGCCGCCCTATCGATATCGCATGCTACCGGCCGACCGATCATACTAGCTGGAACCGGCCAGGGCTACGATGACTTGGATCCGTTTGATCCTAACTGGCTTGTAGACCAACTACTTTCGTGAGCCATCGACCAGCCCCTTCTTGACCCCCATCCTATGTGGGAGCACCAGATGACTACGGATGGCAAGCCGACCGCACTCATAGTCCACGAGAACGGGATCACGGCGAGTAGGCTGAAGTCGATTATGAGTCAGAGGGGGTGGGACTCCCAAATCTGCGACGATGGTGACAAGGCCGTGGACGAGTACGTCAAGATGAAGCCAAATATGGTCTTCTTGGGACTAAACCTGCCAACGATGGATGGGCACGTCGCAGCTCTGGAGATCCGTGAGAGTGACCCAGAAGCGAGAGTAGTCTTCGTTGTAAGCAAGTCACGATTGAGCAAGGCAAACGACGCAGCCTATTCTGCCGGAGCGGTTTCCGTACTCGTGACACCTCTGACCAGAGCAGACATTGACCAGAAATGGGTCCTGATGAACGGACCTATTCCTGATGCCCCAGGCTTAGCAGACCTTGACACCCTCTATCCCGACCTAGAGGAGGAGCTTCCCGACCTCCCCCCTCTGCCTACCCCTCAATTCCCAGAGGACCCCAGTGAGATCAGCACCCCCCCATCTCCGATGATGCCTCCTCCAGAACCACCCAAACCGAAGAGGAAGAGGCGAATCCTGAGAATCTTGATTCCACTGGCAATCATCGGATCAATAGGGTTCGGTGTAGCGTACTACCTTGGATTTGTCGAACTCTAGGGGCTTTCTTCTACGAATTCAGCCACTACCCCTCCAACCATGCTACTGCCGATCGGTGTGTCAGTGATGACCTCCACAGAAACCCCATCATCGTACAACAGGCTCTCATCCAAGGCAGATAGCCGCAACCCAACTCTCCACCTCTTCAGAACCTCGAAAAAAACGTACGAAGCCACCCCGAAAATCACCACCGCGGAGCAGCCCCATGCTACTACGTCCCCTGCTACTGCCACGCTATCTCTCCAGCAATGCTCCCCATGAGGCTGAAGCATACTCTTGTGCAGAAGAGAGCGGGTCTTCCGACCTGTGAATCCCAGAACCGACAATGATCGCATCCGAGCCAGCTAGAACAGCTTCAGCCGGATGCCCGTACCTTTGCCCCAAGACCCCCTCCTCTGCACTCAGATTTACACCTGGCGTCCAAATCATACGCCCTTCTCCTACCTTGGAACGAAGCCCTTCCAATTCAGAAACAGAGCTCCCGTTTCCGATATATCCCAACACATGGGGGGATGCGTTGCCGATTTCCAGAGTACTTTCGGTATATCCCTCCACTAGTAGATTTCCAGAGCTAGACATCTGGGCCAGAAGTAGAACGCCACCGATCCTCTCAACCTCGTCCCAGGCCGCGGCCACTCCATCGACGACATCTGGGCCACTTATGCTGTGAGATGTGACCAAGTCAGCCCAAGACCGAATATCATACAAACCCCCCATCTGAGTCTGAGCTACCCTGCCAATATCCGCGAACTTTCGATCTTCGAATAGCAACATCCCCTTCGATCGAGCTGTATCCACTACCTTTGACCAATCCTCCATGTTGAAGCCCTCAACCATGTCAACATGTGTCTTCAGTGCACAAACGTACTCACCCACGTCCTCGATCAGTTGCACTATCCCGTCTACTGTGGGGAGGTCCGCCGCCAGTACCACCAACGACTCCTTTTCGCAAGCAACTCTCATGAACTCATGAGACAGCGGGTGCGCGCAGTTCACCCATCTGGACCCCCAAGCATCCTCGGCTTTCATCCTGTAGTCCTGTACTGGCCCGTTTGTCAAGTCTTCCCCCTTCTCAGAAATATGAAGCCCCGTCAGTTCCCGCCAGCACCATGCATCCAGCGGCACTGGTTGGTCTGGGAGGCGCGATTGGCTCGATTGCACGCTGGGGAGTCGCGGAGGCGATGCCCTCGGGAACAGGCGAAGTTCCATGGGCAACAATCGCTGTGAACCTCTCAGGAGCATTCCTCCTAGGCGCTTTGATGGCCGCCTCGCTACAGACAGAGACACTGCTGCTACTCGGGACTGGACTGTTGGGTGGCTTTACCACCATGTCCACGTTCGGCGTCGAGACAGTCAGCCTCCTCAAGGACGACAACACAACGGCTGCCGCTGTGTACGTCTGCCTCAACCTGTTGGCACCAATTACCGCATGGCTTGGTTGGCAATTGAGCGAGGCCTTACTAGCATAGGGTGACAGCATGCCAACTGAAACCAACACAAGACTCTTCGAAGTAACTACAAAGGATATCGATGGGTTACCCGACACACGTGGCGAGAGCGTGAGATCCATGCTCAAAGCCGACCATGGGCTCGATATCCCCTCCGTACGAGTCATTCTTGGCTACCAAGTCAAATCCGATATTTCAGACGAAGAAGCCGAGTCCCTGATTTACGACTTATTCGCGGACCCGGTGATCGAAGTTGGATCAATGGGATCTAGGATGTTGGACGGTTTCCCGAACCCTCCCGAAGCAGCAATTCAGGTCGGCTTCAAGCCTGGCGTTACGGACAACTCCGGCCAAGCCGGACTGGACGGCCTGACGACCCTCTTTCCAAACCAAACATCGGCAATGGTGGCCACATTCGCCACATATGCCTTCTGGGGGTCAGAGGATCGCATCTCACCAGATGACTTGGCAACTATCCTTCACAATCCCATGATTGAGAGGGCGGCGGTGGCAGGTAGAGATGACTGCGCTAAGGGGGCATGGCCTCTCCTTGAGTTCCCTGAAATGCCTCCAGCAATCTTCCAGGAGCCAGCAACCGTTGATTTGGAGGTCAGTGACAAAGAGCTAATCGAAATCAGTGAGAAGGGCCTGCTAGCGTTGAACCTCGATGAGATGAGGGCGATACAAGCACACTACCGAGACCCCCTGGTTAGGTCTGTAAGGAAAGAGACAGGCCTCCCCCCTGACCGTCCCACAGACGCAGAGCTGGAGTGTCTTGCACAGACGTGGTCAGAGCACTGTTCGCACAAGATTTTCGCAGCCAGAATTAGGCACACCGACAAGGTGACTGGCGAGGATTCGACAATCGACTCCCTGTTCAAGACCCACATCATGCAACCCACTCTCGATATCCAGGCAGACGTAGATTGGCTGCTCAGCATCTTCCACGACAACTCAGGGGTCATCTCATGGAACGACGACTGGAGCGTCTGCATCAAGGCCGAGACTCACAATAGCCCCAGCGCGCTAGATCCCTATGGGGGGGCCATCACAGGGATAGTGGGAGTGAATAGAGACATCCTAGGCACTGGACTCGGAGCTAGACCGATCGCGAATACCGATGTATTCTGCTTCGGACCTCCAGACTACTCGGGAGACATCCCCCCGGGGTTATTCCACCCCTCGAGAGTTTTCAGGGGGGTACATTCGGGGGTCAGGTCGGGTGGAAACGAGTCTGGAATTCCAACGGTGAATGGGGCAATAGTATTCGACGAGAGGTATATCGGCAAGCCACTGGTTTTCTGCGGTACCGTTGGACTGATGCCTCGTTTGCTTTCGGATGGCAGGGAGAGCCATGTGAAAACCCCTCATCCGGGTGACATTGTCTACATGGTCGGTGGCCGCGTCGGAAGTGACGGGATTCACGGCGCCACTTTCTCCAGTCTAGAACTGACTGAGGAGAGCCCGAGCTCTGCAGTCCAGATCGGCGACCCAATCACCCAGAAGAAGATGCTAGACATGATCCTCGAGGCGAGGGACGCGGGCTTGATTCAAGTCATCACGGACAACGGAGCCGGCGGGCTTTCCAGCAGTGTGGGGGAGATGGCAGAACTCACTGGCGGTGCGGAACTAGATCTTGGGGCGGTCCCTCTGAAGCAGGCCGGACTCTCATCATGGGAGATACTGGTTTCCGAGTCTCAAGAGAGAATGACTGTGGGAGTCAGTCCAGTAGACTGCGCTGACTTTGAGGCACTAGCAGCTCTGCATGAGGTGGAGGCTACCGCAGTGGGCTCGTTCACTGATTCAGGGGCTTTCGTCGTCCGTCACGGTGAGACGCCGGTGGCCAACCTGACGATCGACTTCCTTTTCGATGGCTGCCCTCAGCTCGTTCTCGAGTCTGAGTGGCAACCACCTGTCCATTTGCCAGTTGAAACCCCTGATCTAGACGAGTTCGAGATGGGGGATATTCTCGGTAGATTGCTATCCAGACCGAACGTCGCTAGCAAGGAGTGGTGGGTACGGTCATACGATCATGAGGTAATAGCCCAGAGCGTGATCAAGCCATTCGTTGGTGCTAACCACGATGCTCCGGGGGATGCAGCGGTGATTGCTCCATTGCAGGGCGGAACTCAGGGGCTGGTCGTTTCGAATGGCATCGCCCCCAGATACTCCGATATCGACTCCTATGCCATGGCTGCCGCCTCGGTGGACGAGGCACTGCGCAACGCTGTATGTGTCGGCGTGGACTTGGACCTCATCTCTGGTCTTGACAACTTCTGCTGGCCCGACCCGATTGAATCTCCCAAGACCCCCGATGGGAAATACAAGCTCGCTCAGTTAGTGAGGGCCAATCGCGCTTTGGATGATGTATGCAGGGCATATCGGCTCCCATGCATCAGCGGAAAGGACTCCATGAAGAACGACGCTATGCTGGGAGGTGAGAAGATCAGCGTCCCTCCTACGCTTCTGTTCAGTCTCCTCGGGAATCACCATGACGTCCGAAAGGCAGTCTCATCCGACTTCAAGAAGCCAGGCGACGTCATTTTCCTAGTCGGCCAGACGCACCAGGAGCTCGGTGCTAGTGAACTCTCGTACATGCTCCGAGATGAGGGTGCCGGAGGGATAGGGGGCGCCGTACCTGAGATAGACCCAGAGAGGAACATGGCTGCCTACAGGGCTCTTTCTGCCGCAATGAGGGACGAACTTGTGGCGAGTGCGCATGACTGTAGCGACGGTGGGCTGGCCGTGGCGTTGGCAGAGTGCTGCTTCGGATCAGACTCAGGAGCGAAGGTGGACATTACCACAATGTGGTCGGACTGCGAACATCTGGATGTCTGGGGGGCTCTGTTCGGCGAGAGCCTAGGTAGGATCCTGGTGAGCACTAGGCCAGAAGACAGGCAAGCCTTCGAGAAGTCAATGGAGGGCGTTGTCTGCCACTACATCGGAGACGTGTCGGAGGGAGACAAGATCTCATTCAGTAGGGATGACCATGTCGTATTATCCGCGTCCATGCAGGCATTGAGGGACTCGTGGAAGGGCACTTTGCACGGAGGAGGGGTATGATGGAGCCGAGGGTCGCTGTGCTTTCCGGGTTCGGTATTAACTGCGAGACCGAAACCATGGCCGTTTTCGAAATGGCCGGCGCTTCTGCTGAAAGGATCCATGTCAATAGACTGGTGAATGAGGAGGCCAGACTGTCTGACTTCCAGATCATGGCCATCCCGGGGGGCTTCTCCTTCGGAGATCACCTAGGAAGCGGTAGGCTGCTGGGAAATCGCCTCAGATTCGGACTCAGGGAACAAGTCAGGGAGTTCGTAACCTCCGGGAAACCGGTCATTGGCATCTGCAACGGTTTCCAGGTCCTTGTCAAGATGGGTCTGCTGCCAGGCGATGACGAAGTCAGCCTCACCCAGACCGCATCGCTTGCTCTCAACGACAGTGGGCACTACGAGAACAGATGGGCAACTCTGGAGTTCGATCCAGAAAGCCCCTGCATCTGGACAGAAGGACTCGAACGAATCCGAGTCCCCGTCCGTCATGGGGAGGGCAAGTTCGTCACAGACGATGCTACTCTAATGGACAAGTGGGCAGACTCAGGGCAGTTGGTCGCACGATACGTTGACCCTGCAACAGCATACCCCAGCTCCGGAGATGACCCACTCCCATACCCGATTTCCCCCAACCAGAGTTGGAGGAACGTTGCCGGAGTCTGCAATCCATCAGGACTAGTTTTCGGGTTGATGCCCCATCCAGAGGCCAACCACTCAACATGGTTAGGTGCTACTTGGACCAGAGAGAATCCGGTTCACGGAGAGGGTGAAGGCATGGGTATCTTCCACAATGCTGTCAGGCACGTCCTGCAAGCCTAACCAACAATTTCGAGGACCCTCTTGAAGGCAGCCAGCACCAGGACTACCACAAGCAACCCCCTGATACCACTTTGGGATGACACCCGTGACCCATATCTCGAACCAAGAAAACCTCCTACCAGTACTACGGACGCGAATGGAACTAGGAGCCCTAGTTCCAAGTCAATTCTACCAGCAAGACCTGCTCCAGCTAACCCAGCGATTGAGTTTAACCAGACGAAAAGAGAAGTGGTTGCAGCTGCCTCTTTTGCTGTGGCCCACCTCCCGAGCATGAGAGCAGGGAGAAGGAAGATGCCCCCTCCCAATCCTATCACCCCACTGGCCAAGCCGATACCCCCGCCAACACACGCGGCTTTGGTAGCACTGGGTCGCACCGCCTCGTCAACTCCCGCGTCACCTGAAACCAAGCGCCAAGCTGCTACAATCAACGCGAGTGAGAGCAAGGTGTCGTACACGGCCCCTTCCACGAGCATGAATCCCCCGAGGGCAGCCATGGGCACGCTTGCTGAGATGAAGGGAACGGATAGCTCCCTGACATGGTGCCCAGATCTGTGATAGTGCCAGAAGGCTATCCCCGCTACAATGAGATTCAGAGACCATGCATATTGCTTGAGCCAAATGGACTCCGATGCTGCGAATGTCGTCATCGACAGCACTGCAAGGTACCCAGAAGCACCCCCGAGCCCAACTGAGGAGTAGAGGGCAGCCACTGCGAACAGGGCCAATAGGACCAGTACCAACTCCGTGGAAACCACGAGGACCGCTTTGGGAAGGACACTTCAACTCCACCGTTTCTCGGTATCCATGGAGAAGGGGGTATCTCTGGAACGAGCCTTGGAGATAGCGACCCAGCTCTCCATGCAAAGAAATCCAGAGGACCTGCCACTGGACCAGGCTTCAGGGAGGATACTGTTCGATGATATCAGTTCCCACGTGGACGACCCCCGTTTCGACAACTCGGCCATGGATGGCTGGGCAGTCAGAGAGGCAGATTGCAAAGAATCGGGGACTGTATTGAGAATAGTTGGAACCAGTCAAGCCGGCTCCGTAGAAGTCCCACCGGTGGGCAAGGGGGAGGCCTGCAGCATAATGACGGGAGCTCCGATCCCAGAGGGTGCCGATGCTATCGTGATGGTGGAGGAATCCACGGCACATGGTGACTCAGTCACAATCAACGGACCAGCTAGGCCCGGCTTCATTCGTAGGAGGGGCGAGAATCTCACCAAGGGAGAAAGCCCCTTGAAATCTGGAAACCTACTAACCCCATCGGCAATATCACTTGCTGCAACAATGGGGCACGAGACGGTGTCCGTGGTCCGTCAACCATCGATAGCAGTGATAGGCGTGGGAGATGAGCTCACCCCTCCGGGTGAGCCCCTGTCCGAGAACTCGATATACGAATCCAATACCTTCGGAATCTCCTCCCTCGTGAAGAAGATGGGAGGGATCCCAAGGAGATTCGCACTTATTCGCGACAGTATCGACGATCTTAGGGAAGCCCTTGACGGGGCTGCAGAATCTTGCGATGCCATCATCACTAGCGGAGGGGTAAGTATGGGCAAGTGGGATATCGTCAGACAGATAATGGAGGAAGAAGGAGATGTCAAATTCTGGAGGATTATGATGAGGCCCGGGGGACCTCCCCTCTTCGGCTCTTGGAAGGGCAAACCAATCTTTGGCCTCCCTGGCAATCCGGTTAGCAGTCATGTCGTCTTCACGGTCTTGGTGGCACCTTGGATGTCCAAGAGCATGGGGTCAGACGAACCTCACGGCTCCAGGATGGCAAACAGGGTCCGGGTCACGATGCAGGAGCCTCTCAACGGGGCCCCCGGTA
>Ga0208407_1000843_pt1 | contig 14394 bp, 11 predicted proteins | sample ETNtaG_9_FD_185775 | JGI IMG/M metagenome (GOLD analysis project Ga0208407, IMG submission 185775) | Marine microbial and viral communities from oxygen minimum zone, Eastern Pacific Ocean - ETNP201406SV69 (SPAdes) (version 2) | ecosystem: Environmental > Aquatic > Marine > Oceanic ...
TAGAAGAATCGGGATTCCTTCGTTTTGCTTGTCTAATCAACTTCCTTGCTTCCTTATCTGCATTTTCAGTAACTGAGCATGTGTTGATCACATATATATCAGCCTTATCTTGATAATTGACCTTTTCAAATCCATGTTGAACAAAGTCTCTGGATATAGTTGATGTCTCTGAAAAATTTAATTTACATCCCATGGTATGAAATGCAACGGTCTTGGCTTGAGTACTCATTGTCTATGCATTATAAATAAGTATCTGAAATTAAGTACATTGTCTATTATTTAAGGTATTTCTGTGATACCCATATAAAAAGATATAGATAAAAAATCCTCAAAACCCCATAATTGGCAAATATTTTAGGTTATTAATATTTAACCATATTAGTATATATGCCTAATTATTTATTGGTATAATTATTTTTTATTAAATAATTTAGGATATTACCATACTATATTTTAAATGAAACTAGACAATATCGATAAGAAAATATTAATTGAGTTGCAAAGGTCGGGTAGAGAATCTGCTAGCCATATTGCTGAAAAAATTAACTTATCAGTTCCAACAATAACAGAAAGAATAAGGAAACTTCAAGACAGCGGTGTCATTCTAGGATTTCAAGCAATTGTAGACCCCATGACATTAGGACTTGATGTTGCTGCAATTATTACGATCATATCTGGCTCTTCTCAATATTATAAAGAGGTCACCATTGCAGCGGAAGAAACTCCGGAAGTCATACAATGTTTCAGTACAACTGGCAACGGATCACATACCTTGCTTGTGATGACAAAAAATTCTAATACTCTTGAGGAACTCCTAAGAAAAATACAAAGTTGGCCAGGTGTTAATAGAACTGAAACACAGATCATACTTTCTTCATATAAACATGGAACAATTCTTCCAATAGATTAGGGTTGCAGATTCATGGGAAAAATTTAAGGACACCCTCAAATATTAGTAACGGGATAAGAAACCATACAAATAATAGGAATCTATAATGAGTAAAATAAGAGCAGAATACATCTGGATGGACGGGCATGAGCCAACACAAAAACTAAGGTCAAAAACAAAGGTTCTTGATGGACCAGTTAATTCCTTGGACGACCTTCCTCTTTGGGGGTTTGATGGGTCAAGCACAAATCAAGCGGAGGGAAACGATAGTGACTGCATGCTAAAACCAGTATATAAGATACCCGATCCAATAAGAGGCGGTGATGACCTCCTAGTTATGTGTGAGGTAATGAATGCGGATGGTTCAGTTCATCCCTCAAATACCAGAGCACATTTAAGAGAGGTTGAAGAAAAGCATACTGATCAAGATGCATGGTTCGGCATAGAACAAGAGTACACTCTATTAGAAGGCAGGAATCCCCTCGGCTGGCCCGAAGGTGGATACCCGGCTCCTCAAGGCCCATTTTACTGCGGGGTTGGTGCTGACGAGGTCTTTGGCCGTGATATCGTAGAGGAACATCTTGAACTATGTATCGAGGCAGGTCTAGAGGTATCAGGAATAAATGCTGAGGTCATGCCGGGTCAATGGGAATATCAAATAGGTCCTATTGGTCCGCTTGAATCCGCTGACCAAATGTGGTTATCGCGTTGGCTACTTTATAGAATATCTGAAGACTATGGTGTAAGTGCCACATTACATCCGAAGCCAGTTAAGGGAGATTGGAATGGAGCAGGTGCGCACACGAACTTTAGCACCAAATCAATGAGAGAAGAAGGAGGAATGACTATCATAGAAAAGGCTTGTGAAAAACTTAGCAAGAAACATGATGAGCATATATCGGTCTATGGTGCACATAATGAGGAAAGACTCACTGGTCTTCACGAGACATGTAGCATAAAAGAGTTTCGCTATGGAGTCAGCGATCGGGGAGCGTCCATAAGGATCCCAATGCAAACCGCCAATGATGGCTACGGTTATCTTGAAGACAGAAGACCTTCAGCAAACATGGACCCCTATAAGGTGTGCGCAATTCTCATAGAAACCACGTGTGACTAAAAATAAATAAATCGTAAAAAGTCTATTTAATCTTCTTTTCAGATTACACGATCATTTTCTAATATCTGGTATGATAATTTTATTAATTAATAGTGGGAGCAATTTAAATGAACACAACATCCTTCATAGATCAGTTAGATGCTAAAATAGAAAAGAAGCATCTGCTGCATCATTCATTTTATCAAGCCTGGAACGCCGGTGAACTATCCAAAGAGACCATACAAGAATATGCGGCTCAATACTTCCAGCACGTTTCTTCTTTCCCAAGATATCTTTCCGCGATCCATTCAAATTGTGATGATATTAAGACTAGACAAATTCTTTTAGAAAATCTAGTGGATGAGGAAAAAGGTCCAGAAAACCATCCTGAACTCTGGATGCGCTTTGCGGAAGGAATGGGAAACAGTAGAAACAAGGTTAACAATACCACAGCAATGCAAGAGGTCAATGACCTTGTTAAAACTTTTACTAAACTTTCTAAAGATGAACAATACCATATTGGTCTTGCTGCGCTATATTGCTATGAATCAATGCAGCCCGAAATAGCAGAGACAAAGAAAGATGGGTTACAAAAGTTCTATGGTATTAATGATGAAGAGGCCCTAAAGTTCTTTACAGTCCACATGCATGCCGATAAGTGGCACAGAGAGGTCGTAAGGAACTTATTGATTGAATTAAGTACTTCAGATGAAAATCAAAAAGAAATAATGGAAGCAGTTGATAGTGCATTACTTGCACTGAACAATTTTTTATCTGGAATGGAAAGAGACTACTGCTAATAGAAAAAATAGCAGATTAATTAAAAAAAGGGCAGTATTTACTGTCCTTTTTTTTCATCCTCTCTTCGATCTCTCCCACTCCTTCGATTACCTTTTCTCTGATAACCGCTTCGTTGATCTACCGTAACACGCCTTTCTTCATCAACAGTCACATTTTGTTTTCTGCGATGCTGATGGCGACGATGTTCATCTCTGCGGTCATTTCTTTCCCTTCGAGTAGATGTTTTTTCTCTATGCTCTGCCATGTGTCCCCTACTTTTAATATGCAACCATACAATAACCCCCGGATCTAAATCCCGGGGCTATCGTAAAGTATTATTGGTTTTATTTAGAATGTAGGATCGACGAATAAAGTAGAATCTGTCTTAACAAGTTTTACTTTGTCTGTCATATCAAGACCACTCACAGCCTGCTCCACCATTTCCATCTCTTTTTCATGGATGAAATCATCGGCGCGAGCAATGTATGCTAAGTTCTTTACAACCTTATAGCGATCTTCATCTGATGTGAACAATCCTTTTAGAGACTCTAAAGAGGTCCCATATTGATCCGTTCTTGCGTTGACATCACCAAGTTCGATGAACTTGTTAATGACTTCAGCTTCCATTGAATTGTATTCTTCATCGGACACGTCCGGCAACATCACCTTGACATTGCCACGCATAGCTTCTTTTTCTGATTCATCTACCTCACCGTCTGCTAAAAATGATACACAGACGAAAGCATAGACCAAATCGTGATGCTGACTCCAGTTTGCCATAATATTCCCTTATATTATTATTATTTGATAATGCTAATTGTTTAGTCTATAACCTACGAGCATCAATGTGAACGCTATGTAGGTTAGTAAACCTAGAAAATTATAATGAGTAAGATAGAAGAGCAAGATTTCTCAAAAATAACCTTATCTTTTTTTTTTGATGGATTATTTGTTTCAATAGTAACTCCATCGTAGTTTTTATTTTCTATTCTAACCCTAGAATTGAGGTCCATGATGACTATGCGAGAAATATGTTATCTAATCAGAGTAAGGCAAAAAAGATAATATAGTAATGAAAAAATTATATTCAACACTTATCAGGCTCAATAGTATCCAATTCAAATATCGGACCATCATATCTTTTATTATTGTCCTCTTCGTGATGATCATTTCAGACGTTTTGTTCCATGGATACTTCCCATCAATAGCAGAATATTTTCACACCACACTAAACATTGATCTGTCCGACCCTGAAACAATTGCCTTGGACTTTGCACCAGAAATATGGGGTGGCGTACTTGCAATGGTACTTGGAACGCTTATCATTGTAATTGCAATTGCAGCAGAATCATCACCCAAATTGATGGATCTATTTGTTAAGGATTGGCTAAGCCTAGCATATGTTTGGTTTTTGATCATTGCATCACTTCATGCAGTTTTGATCATGTTCTATGTTGAACCTCTTGGTCGTGTTTCGAGTTCAGTATTAAACACATACATATATCTATTCATAGGATCCATCTTTACACTGCCATACATATTCTATATTCTATTGTATTCCAAGACAAGTAATGTGGTCTCTACCATTTCATCGATCATTCAGGGGTTTGTGCTAAGCATGAGAAGACCAATGATTCGTTCTGCAATGGATGATAGCATAGAAGTAGTAGCAGAATACCAAAAAGAGATCATGGGGTCCCTAGACCAATTAGATGATCTTCTGGCCTTTACAGAATTCAAGGAAACCCAGACAGATATTATTCGTGAGATCAGTGAGGTTATTCAACTATACATAAAACATAAAACTAATTTTAACGAAAAGTTCTTCGATCTAACTGACACCATAAGATCAAATGCAACATTTCGTACCTATACAGATGTTCAATACCAAGAAATGTCTGAAACAAAAACTTTTTATGAAGTAAAAACCTTCCGGCTTTTAGGGAGTTCATACATTAAAATGATCACCAATGATCGATTTGACATCGCTTCACTCATACCTGCAGAAATGGTGGATATTGGGGTAACTTGTCTAAAGAACAACAATGATACGATCCTTGGACATGTCAATATACGTTTCAACACACTTTTTAGATTCGCGATTAAACATGCATACAAGAATAATGAGCCCCGGAATCTATACAACCTCTCATTTCATTATTCTAACATGATACAAGAATACATAAGGGCAGATAGGGTTGACATGGCAAAATATTGCTATGATAAATTTAAATTTTATGCAAATGACATCTATAAGAATGCGGAGGCGAATCCTGGACTTTATTTTGTTGTAGATACTCTCACCTTTGAGTTAAGAAAATGCCAAGTATTAATACATGAAAAGGGATGGGGCGATGAAGACCAGATGGATCTACTAAAAATGATCTTACAACTTGATAAACCCCCAGGCTATTCAAAGGATGAGGTTGATAAAGGAATCCTTGGTGGAAATAATGGCACTAGGAGAATTCAAATTGGCCTAGCATTATTTTATCTTTCTGTTGGAAAATCAGAGTTTGCCACAGCCATAGCAGAAGACTATTTGGATGATCTTGCATATTTTGATGAAAAAACATTTAAGGCAAATGCCAATACACAATGTTTCCTTTTATCAATTTTTGGTCCACAATTCTGGGAAGACACTGATAGAGGCACACTTAACATCTATTTTTCACCTGAGAAAGACCAGATAGACCCATTCAAAGAATTACTATTTAGTTTAATGGACCAGAGGCTTGAAGCACTTGAGCGAGATGTGAAATTTTTGTCATTGGAAGTTGATAAATTAATGCAAAAGCGCAAAAGGCAGGATGGATATCTAAATGATGCTGATAAAGAACGAATGGAAGAATTGCAAAGAAAGATATCTGCACGTGAAAAAACAGATGAAGATACGACCATAGATTGGACTATCGACCACGACATACTTTACTCACTATTATGTATTTCGTTTTTTGCTGATCAAGAAATAGATGAATCAGAAAAAGATGCAATATTTGATAGTTATAAAATCTTTACTGATGACGTGGATAATGAAAGTTTTAACAGAGACTTTGGACTGACAACCGAAAAATTCATCGATCTCAAGACTGAAGAGGCAAGGCAAAGGCAATTTGATGAATCCCTAGATATCATAAATGCAGATGATAGATTTCAAAATGAAGAATTAATAAAATTAATTGATTGCTATGTTGACATAGCGAATGCAGATGATTTCATTCATGAAAATGAGGTCACTCTGATTCAGCATGCGATCAAGGCATGGTCTTTGGATGTTTCAATAGAGAAACCAAGGTCCGGTGAAAAACTAAAAATTCAATAATAACATTTATCGGGTCAAAGCAAAAAAGAAGGCCTGAGTCAAGTTTGATATATCTCCGCTTGCCGTTGCAAGATTATTAACTGCTGATTTTGCAACTTCAAAATATACCGACCCGCCAATCTCTGGGTGATCCCTTACAATAGTTGTGAAATCTTCTAGGGTTAGGATACCATATTTCACTGGCGTTGTAGCATTAACATGGGCTGTACGTATTGCATTGTCCAATACGAGTGAGAATTCTCCAATTCCAAATGCTGGCGCCTCTACTACAAAGACTGTTGCTTCAGACTCTGGTGGCTTGGATGGCCTAGGGTCTGTTGTCTCCAATCTAATGATCGGCTTCCTAGATGTCGTAAAACCACTTGCAGTCTTGACCATCATGTTTTTTGATACTTCAACTTGTCCCTGAAAGACAAGAACCATCGTGTCTCCAGTATCTCCTTCGGTCAATAATTGTTCCTTGGGTTCACATTCTTGTATTTCAACAACGCTTGCGATCTTAGCACACATATCAATGTGTACCTTGCTAAAATGGTTTATCTTTTGTATTTGTTCTGCTGTTGGATTCATGTCTCTACCTCAAAACAAGGGCGCTGTGTTTACCATCGACCTTGTAATCGTCAGGTGGATTGATCTCAACTACAACATGCTCATCGCTTGTTAAATTAATGCCGGCACCATCCAACTGTTCTTTTATCATATTTCTTATCAATGGACTACCACTCTCCCCCATCTGTTCATCCAAACTAAATCCAGCCTTTCGAATTGCATATCCAACCAATAACCAACCATACTTGAATTTATAAAAGGCCGAAATCTTATTATGAGTTTGCCCACTTAGGGTTTTTGGAATCTTTACCTCTTGAAGCCCTTTATCATCTTCCTCTTTTAAAATTAGATCATCAAAGAACTGAGGAACGCCTGGGTCAGTTACGTGCTTTGCAAGCAGGTGTGGTACATGCTCATCTGGGATGACTATCTCGTTGGCATTTGCACGCTGTAGATGCGATACATTTTCCACATCTAAAACATGAGCAACTACATTACAAGATTCTGAAATAGACTTAGCGGTGAGACAAGTGAGAACTGTTTTATCTTCATCTGGGTCCTCATGTGGTAAGAGGCCAGAATTATCTGGAAGAATCATAAACGTTCCAGCTTTATCCAAAAATGCCTTTCTAAGTACGGAGTCGTGCGTAAAGTTTTCTGGTATGTGAGTGATGTCCAACCTTTCATAGCCAGTGATAGCACGTTGTATTACTTCCTTATCACTCTCATTAACAAGTATTACAACTGAAGTAGAATCCTTATTCGATTCAATAAGGTTTAGTATGGATGGGACCGTCTTATTCCATCCTGCTATGACCAAATGGCCGTCAAATTTATTTTCATCCAATGTATCATCTCCTGTTAAGCGTTGGGCAACCAATACGGATGCCACGGCCCCGCCAAGTAATGTGACGACACCAAAGTTCAATAACATAATAATTATTGTAAGAAACTTCCCCAGATGGGTTACTGGGCTTACATCTCCATAACCAACAGTTGTGAAGGTAACAATAGACCACCAAAAAGTATGAAAGAAAGTATCCAGCCAGTTTGGTTCAGTATTTCCAAAGATAAAACTACCCTCTGTATGATCAGCAACACTGCCCTTGAACATATCATATTCAAGGATAGTAAGGGCTGTAGTTGATATAAAGATGAGAACAAATGCCCAAGAGGCATATCTAACAAGTTCATTTTCAGAATAAAATGACTTGATACGCTCTACTAACTCGACTAATGGGTTTGGTGCATCTTTTTGTTTTTCAGCTTTTTCCTCTTCAATGGAAATCGCTTCCAATGCCTCTATCTCGGGAATTGCATTCAACTGATCATAGAGTTCCTTATTGGTATCTATGACAGCATCTAACTCCTGAGATGAAACTTCAGAACCCTGAGTCTGGCCTGATGAAATCTCATTATTCATTTATTTTTTATTCTTTTATCCTAAATCGAACAGATAGTAATAAAAATACTATAGAATTATTTTAGAATAAGCAAATGGGAAGTTTAAGAATGATAATTCTGCATGGAATCCAATTCTATTGTTTTTGATGCTACACGTATTGCTCTCAATGCTGCATTTGCCCCAGATAATGTTGTTATGGCAACAATGCCGTGCTGTATGCAGGCACGGCCTATGGATTCCTCATCATATCTGGACCTGGCACCCATTGGAGTATTGATAACTAAATTGATTTCACCATTTTTTATGCCATCAACAATGTTCGGACGGCCCTCTCCGACCTTAAATACTGATGAGACATCTAGTCCATTTCTTGCTAATTCTTTTGCCGTTCCTGAGGTCGCTACTAACTTGAACCCCATCTCAGATAAGTCCCTTGCAATTGATATAACATCCAGTTTATCGGCATTATTAACAGAAATGAAGACTGTTCCAGTGCTGGGAATAACTGTTCCTGCACTAATGGATGCTTTCCTAAATGACTCTCCTAAGGTCTTAGAGATACCCATAACCTCCCCTGTGGATTTCATCTCAGGACTTAGAAAAATAGACTCTTCTGGGAACTTGTTGAATGGAAGTACCGCCTCCTTTACTGCAACGTAGGGACTGTGATCCCATTTCATTAAATTAAATTTATCAAGTGTTGCTCCAACAGCGAGTTGAGAAGCAATGCGCGCAAGAGGTACATTTGTGGCCTTACTTACAAAGGGAATAGTACGGCTTGCTCTTGGATTAACCTCCAAGACATATACCTGACCATCCTTATAAGCAAATTGGAGATTTATTAATCCAATTACATTTAGTTCAAGTGCCAATGCTTTTGTAATGCCTATGATGTCTTCCAGGGCCTCTGTTGTTATTCTATATGGAGGAAGAACGCATGCTGAATCACCAGAATGAATTCCGGCTTCTTCAATGTGTTGCATGACTGCGCCAATATGAACTGTTCTACCATCACATAAGGCATCTACATCAAACTCAAATGCGTCTTCTAGGAATTGATCAATTAGAATAGGGTGCCCTTCTGTAACATCCGCAGAACGAGCAATATATTTAATAAGTTGTTTTTTTGAATATACTATCTCCATGGCCCTGCCGCCTAACACATAACTCGGTCTTGCAAGCACTGGATATCCAATGTGCTCTGCAACTTCAACAACCTCTTCCAATGTCCGTCCAGTTCCATATTTAGGACAGTTAATATTAAGTTTTTCAATAATTAAGCCAAATTTTTCACGATCCTCAGCTCTATCTATGTTTTCTGGAGAGGTACCAATTATAGGAACACTTGCACGCTTTAGGGCATTTGCTATCTTTAAAGGAGTCTGGCCACCAAATTGCACAAGGACGCCATCTGGTTTTTCAAATTCAACAATATTTAATACATCCTCATACGTAACAGGTTCAAAATAAAGACGGTCCGCAAGATCAAAATCAGTGCTTACTGTCTCAGGATTACAGTTCACCATGATCGTCTTATATCCTTGATCTCTTAAACCAAATACGGCTTGGACACAGCAATAGTCAAATTCAATCCCTTGTCCTATGCGATTTGGGCCACCACCCAAAATCATAATTTTTTTCCCCTCCAAAGGCTCTACCTCATTCTCAAACTCATATGTAGAATAGCAATATGGCGTCTTTGCAATAAATTCAGCTGCACAAGTATCAACAACTTTATAGACAGGTAAGATGGAGTTTTCCTTTCTCAGGTCTCGAACTTCCTTCTCTGTCTTTTCCATCATGCGCGCTATTTGAGAATCTGAAAATCCATTTTGTTTTAACTTTAGTAGGGGATTTCTTCTATTGGCTCTTGTTAATTCTTGAATCTGACATAAAAACCAAGGATCGATTTTGGTCACCTCATGAACATCTTCTACGGATTGATCTTCTAAAAATGCCTGCCTAACTTTGAGCAATCTAAAACTCGTTGCATAACGCAATGTGGACATATCTAGAAACCTAGAACGAATCAAGTTTGGATCATTATCTGAAACTGGTTTTGCCTCTAACCCATCTAATCCAACTTCTAATGAACGAAATGCTTTTTGCAATGATTCTTTGAAGGTCCTTCCAATGGCCATCACCTCACCAACGCTTTGCATTTGGACTCCTAGATACCCAGTTGCGCTTGGAAATTTTTCAAAATCAAACCTAGGTACTTTTGTAACAATATAATCAATCGTTGGCTCAAAAGCTGCACTTGTCTTACCAGTAATGTCATTAGGTAATTCATCAAGCGTATACCCTATTGCAAGTTTTGCAGCAACCTTTGCAATAGGAAAACCTGTTGCTTTTGATGCAAGGGCAGAGGACCGACTGACCCGAGGATTCATCTCAATAATGATACATCTTCCATCTTCAGGATTTACAGCAAATTGTACATTGGAACCACCTGTCTCAACGCCAATGGTCCTTAAACATAAAATAGACCAGTTTCGCATGACCTGAAGTTCCTTATCAGATAATGTCATTGCAGGAGCAACTGTGACTGAGTCTCCTGTATGAACTCCCATCGGGTCTATGTTCTCAATTGAACAAATAATAACCACATTATCTGCCTTATCTCTAATGACTTCTAATTCAAATTCTTTCCAACCAAGTAAAGACTCTTCTATTAACACCTCAGAAATAGGACTTGCTTGTAGGCCTTTTTCAACCAGATCTTGAAACTCTTCATAATTATATGCAACAGATCCACCTGTCCCACCGAGTGTGAATGATGGCCTGATTATTATTGGAAAGGTAATATTACCAAGTAAGGCATCTGCCTCTTTCCAAGAATGGACGAAGCCACCTTGAGCAGTATGAATTCCAACAGAATCCATTGACTCTTTGAATCTCTCCCTATCCTCTGCTTTCTCTATGGCTTCAATTTGTGCACCAATCAATTCAACACCATAAGAATCTAGGATGCCTTCTTTATGTAGGCTCATTGCGAGATTTAACCCAGTTTGACCTCCAACTGTAGGTAAAATTGCATCAGGCCTTTCAAGTTTAATGATGGCTTCTAAGTATTCAACGGTTAGTGGTTCAATATAGGTTGCATCGGCTATGTCAGGGTCTGTCATTATGGTTGCGGGATTAGAATTGACCAAGATCACCCTATATCCCTCCTCTTTCAATGCACGGGTTGCCTGCGTGCCTGAATAATCAAATTCACATGCCTGACCAATTACAATTGGTCCAGCACCAATGATTAGAATGGATTCTATGTCAGTTCTCTTTGGCATCTTCCATTAACTGGGTAAAGTCCGTAAAAAGATATCTACTATCATGTGGTCCTGGACTGGATTCTGGGTGGTATTGTACAGAAAAGGCTGATAATTCTACACATTTTATGCCCGCTGAGGTATTATCGTTAAGATTTAGATGGGTTGATAAAACATTATCTGGAAGAGAGTCTAGATCCACTGCAAAGCCATGATTTTGACTTGTGATCTCAATCTCACCTGAATCAATACGTTTTACTGGATGATTAATACCACGATGTCCAAATTTCATTTTAAAGGTACGTGCACCTAGAGCAATGGCAAGAATTTGATGGCCTAAACATATTCCAAATATTGGTTTTTTCCCAAGGAGTTGACGAACTGTATCGATGCCATAGGAAACAGCAGACGGGTCACCGGGGCCATTTGAAAGAAATATTCCATCTGGGTTTGAGGCCAATATTTCTGATGATGATGCATTGGCTGGGAAGATTGTGACATTACAGTCATTTATTTCAAGCAATCTCAATATATTATGTTTAACACCAAAATCAATGGCAGCAACATTAAATCTGCCTTTTTGTTTTTCAGACCAACGATACATGTTTTTACAGGTAACCTCTTTTGCTAGATCTAAACCATTCATTTCTGGTACTTTTTCTAATTGCTTCTTTAAAATTCCAATATCATTCTCTTCTGTAGAAATTATCCCATTCATGGCACCATTATCTCGAATGTGCTTTGTAAGAGCACGTGTATCGATATTTTGAATTCCAACAATTTTCTCCTTTCTTAAATAATCGCCTATGGATTCCTTAGATCGCCAATTGGATGGTACCACTGTCTCCTCTTTTACCACAAAACCTGAGACCTGAACTTTTTGGGACTCCATGTCTTCATCATTGATTCCGTAATTACCTATGTGGGGCGATGTCATAGTAACAATTTGCTTACAATATGATGGGTCTGTCAGAATCTCTTGATACCCCGTCATTCCAGTATTAAAACAAACTTCCCCTATTGTCTCTCCTAAAGAGCCAAAAGAAAACCCTTCAAATAATGATCCATCAGAAAGTAATAATATAGCTGTCTTCATTTTCTATGATTTATTATGGGAAAGGTTAAAAAAAATCCAAAAAAAAGGTCATTCTCAAAAAGAATGACCTTCGCAGTCCAAAATAGGCTACAAAAACTCATAAAGAAAATATTGATTTTAAGTTGTGTTCAGGCAATTTAAATACTCTACTTCAGAAGAACTAGGACCTTACAATTTGTTAAAAGACCAAACTTTTTTTCTGCATCCCTTATCCGTTCTGCATCCATGTTTGATATGGTCAAATTGACCATGTCATTGCTACTAACAGCCTCAACCATAATAGGATTGCTACCAACCCTTCTGCGAACATTACCATCATCCATTGCATGGGCATAGCCCATTGGCCCTCTATTGACCGATCTTGATCGAGTATAGTGACGTGGACCATAAACAAGTTTATCATTCTCATTAAAGACCTTTGGCACCATCGCTGGAACATGATATATATTTCGTGCATCTATGACAATACCTGAAGCTCTCTCGCTTTTTGGCACAGAATTGCGGGTCATTAAAAAGGTTGACTGTGCAAGATTCTCATTCAAATGTCCACCTGCATCAACCAATATTTCTGCTAGACCCGACATCTTTATGGCTAAGGCGATGGCAACTTCTTTTCTTTCCAAGTATTCTATCTCACCTTGCTGATATGCACTTCCTACCAACGTTTCAACCCTGTTCCCTACCAATGGATCATCAACCATTATTTCACCTACGGTCCTACCATCAAAATTGACCAACATTACCAGGTCTAATAGATTTTCTCTTGCTTGTGCGCGGGCTTCACCCTTTGATAATTTTAAATTCTTTCCAACAACCTTTAAATCTGCTTGTGATGTGGTTTTTGCAGTAACTGATGCCGTGCCTCGTGAAACAATAAGGCGATTCGCGTAATCTATAAATCCATGGTCAGTGCGGACAACAGATGTCCTAGGAGAGTCTGATGCATTAAGACCCATCATTAGCAGTAGAAAGATGGGCAGGCATCTCATTGATATACCTCTTCTTTGCATATCCTTAAACTACTTCTGTTGCATATCCCATTGCAACTCTACAAAAAACAATTTTGATTCATTAATTTTAACATTATGAGATTAAGAATATTGATGCTATTCATCATGGTTTGTTTTCTCTCATTTGCATGCGTAGAAAATATTATCACCATTAACCTTGACCCAAATGGGCAATCATATTTCAGGTTTCATAGTCGTGGTGATTCCTTGGATATCTTTAATGATGATTTTTCTCACCCCAAGGATTCAATGATAAATATTTCAACAATATCGATAGACAATGATAATTGGTCTCATATCACTGAAATTAGTTTTGATGATTCCACTTATGTTTTCAGCAATAACGATAGCCTACCGCTGGGTTATAAATTTGATAAACATATTGTTTCTTCTTTTTTGAAAACGGAATATGAATTAAGGCTAACTTTTAATGGTCGAATGATAAGAACAGAATATCCAAAACTATATTCAGCACTTATCTCAAAAAGCATGGATTCTCTTGAATGGGTCCCTGAGGCCTTTGCTGTTATAATGAAAAAAGGGTTGGAGGGCCTTGTGCAAGATTCATTGATGAAAAATAATGTACTACTCATAGATAGACTTGTAAATCACATGCGCAATTCATTAGCAAACATAACAACTATGGATCAGTTGAAGCACATTCATAATAACAAAATAGCATTCCTATCTGAATTATTGAGACCATTCAAGGTTAAAGAACCTATTCCTTCTAAATTGGCAAAATCAATGAAACCATATGAGGATAGATTGAGAAGGACTATGGATCTAAGTGATGATGTATTTATCATAAAAGTACTCATGCCAGGACAAATATTTCAGAGCAATGCAAAGACAATGTTAAAGGATACTCTTATATGGGATTTTGGAATTGACTCCCTTTTACAGACTGATTATGAGATAATGGCAAAATCGGTGATCTATGACATGGCTCCCTTAAAAAAATACATCATGACCTTC
>Ga0208407_1000847_pt1 | contig 14363 bp, 13 predicted proteins | sample ETNtaG_9_FD_185775 | JGI IMG/M metagenome (GOLD analysis project Ga0208407, IMG submission 185775) | Marine microbial and viral communities from oxygen minimum zone, Eastern Pacific Ocean - ETNP201406SV69 (SPAdes) (version 2) | ecosystem: Environmental > Aquatic > Marine > Oceanic ...
TATCTGAAAATGATATAACTGATACTAAAAGAACTATTACAAATATTAAAACCATATTGAAAGATGATATTATTATATGTGATATTATAGGAAAGTCATTTCTTTGGCATCAAATTCGTAAAATGATTGGAGCGGCAATCGATGTTGCCCATGGAAGGAAAACAACTAATGACATCATTAATGCTCTTGAAGGTAAAAGAATAGAATTCAGTATGGCAAGACCTGAATTTCTAACATTAATAAATATTGAATATAAAAATATTAATATTCAAACTATAAAGAATGAAAGAATCATGAGATACAATTACGAATTAACAAAGAATAATAGCCTATTTTGGAAAGAACTACAATAATCTTAGAAAACATAAACTTTATATACTAGTTTAAAAAATTTGATTAATGAAGTGTGTAGGCAGAGTGTCACATCTAAACTCGCAAAATATGGCCATTGTTAGCACACATGATAAAGTTCCTAAGAATACAAAAATTTATGATTCGGAGAAAAGAAATATCGGAAGAGTTGTAAACATATTCGGCCCAGTTAGTGAACCATATATTTCCATTGCTCCAAACAAAGGAACAAGAATAACAAAAATTGTAGGAAGGGAGGTGTACCGAAAATGAAATGTCCCGAATGTGAAAATGATAAAATTATATCTGAAGGTGACGGAATTATGTCCTGTAAGAGCTGCAGCCTTATTTTTGATTCTGGACCTCAATGGATGAAATACAAACCCTCCAATGAAATAGAACAAAAAAATGACACAAAGTCCATTGGTAAAAATATAAGTACCGTAATGGAATGGCAAAAAACTGTCCGAACAAATGTATCTATTGGTAAAAATATATTATTAGCATCTGAAGAAGTAAATAGAATTTCTGAATTATTAAAATTAAACAACAAAATTGTTGAATCTAGCTTAGAAATTTTCTCTAGTTCATCAAAAAAAGGTATTGTCAGAGGCAGAAGCACTCAAAAAGTAGCTGCTGCTTCTGTTTTTACAGCTTGTAGATTAGCGAATTTACCAATAACTTTAGATGAAATCGCAAATAAGTGTTCCTTAAATCGTAACGAATTAAGTAAATTACATCGACTAATTAAGAGAAAACTAAAATTGAAAATTAATATCAGTAGTAGTATTAATTTTCTACCTAAATTTATACAAGTATTAGCCCTTCCAAAAAATGTTGAGAATGAAGCTAGAGAAATTATAAATTTTGTAGAGGAAAGTGAATATCGTCAAGGAATTTCTCCTATCGCATTACTTGGAGCTTCCATTTATTTAGCCTGTAAGAAAACTAAAGTTCGAAGAAGTCAACTGGAAATAGCTAAAACATTAGGCACTTCTGAAGTAACGCTTAGAAACCGAGCAAAAGAAATTAAAAGTTTATTTAATTCTGAATAAAATAAAAATAATTTTCCGGTAATTCTAACTCTATTGCAAACATGGGATCTTCATTAGGGTCTGTACTATCATGATAGGCTACTACAACCCCTCCATCGGGTAAAATGGCCATTGAAGCAAAATCAAACCTTATATCATTTCCAGCCCCAGAAGTTGAATCTAGATCTCCTAAACCAACTATAGTCATAGAATCTGCTTCCATACTTTTACTATAATCTCTAATATGGAAAACTAAGTCCACATCACTAGGACTTTCGTCACCCGTAAAATTAGAACTCTGAACCCTCATGGAAATAACGGCTAAATCCAAATTACCATCTGCTTGGAAATCCCACTCAAATGTGTTATCAGATACTGCTGCAGCTCCTGACCAACCATGAGTATACTCTGTCCAATTATAGCCACCATCAAAACTTACACTATGTGTTAAGTTAAAAGTGCCATCACATCCCTTTGCGCCAGGATCTGGAATATTACATGAAACACTATGTAAGGCTCCAGAACTGTCAATTACAAGATTTCTAGAAGGTAAAAGTGAACCATTAGGCATATTGTGTTTATGCCAAGTGAGTTCAGTATCTAAAAATAAATTACTGCCATCACTAAACCATCTTGGAAATAATAGACCTCCTGTAGGTATTGGAGATGCACGCATCTCCCTATGTGGTTGCATATAATCCCATTCAGGCCCCAAATCTTCAAAGAAAAGGTCAAACTCCACATCTGCACCACATCGCGCATATTCGGTATTACACTCATTAGAGGTACTATCTGGGATATCTAGAGGTCTATAGTTCAACCCATCCACACTTATCTGGTATCCTTGATTACTGTAACTCCAAAAGTTAGAAACAACCATACTTGCCCAAGGACAATTAGATTGACAATTAATTGATTGTAACTCAGTTGGAGGATTAATTGGACCCACTACTGGAACTTGCCAAGAACGATCATAAAAAGGCTCTTTATCGAAAGTATTCCAGCAGAATTTCCAATCAATTTGATCTGCAGCCGTCTTCTTTCCTAGAATTGCATAAAACTGATCTGCACCATCAAAACTTGGATAAGGAAACCAAGTCATTGCCAAAATATCTCCATTTGGTGCCTGAATAATTGAACCTTCTCCAAGCCCAGGATCTAAGGTAGGATCTAATTGGCCTTCCTCACAAGTGCCTACATCATTGTTAACTGCAGGAGGAACCCATTCAGTCCATGTCAAACCTCTATCTGTACTCCACCATGGCCATTCGCCTCCTAGATTATAAATTACACCATCTTGATCTGTAGTGATGTAGTGCTCACAACAATTTCCCCCATAATTATGATCCTCAGATAATTCAGTACCATAAACTGCCCACAGCCTCTCAGTTGAGCCGCTAGATGTTGTAACTGTAAAATTACGTATAGGATTGTCTGAAAAAGGGAACTGACTCAACTGTTCCTCAGTTACAATTAATCTAGTAACTTCCATCGAATCTGGTACTACCTCAGTTCTATTATCCTCTGGAGCAAGACAACCCATAAAAGATAGTGTCAAAAACATTAAGGATAACAAAAAAGCTAATCTCATGAAATGGAGTATATCTACACCATAAAATAGTTTATTGGCACTTGATGATATATTAAAAATACCCTTTCTTCATTGTGATAGTATTGAGTACTGACGCACTGGACATACCGCCCTGTTTTGTTCCTGTAGAAAAAAAAGGGTTTTTCGCCACATTTCGGACAGATAAATGGTGGATTCAGCCGCTTTTGATGGGTAGCATACTACTCCTATTTGGAATTTACACCATAACTGTTCTTTTGATAGAACATGGAAGCATTGGAGATTATGAAAATGATTTCATATATTACAAGGATAATGGCGCTCACTACGTGAGTCCAATTTCATCTCCTGGACCTAATGCAATTCCTTCAAATATACTAAATTCTTGGCCACTTCCTGCAACACTTTTATTCATATGGGCTCCACTTGGTTTCCGTGGAACTTGCTATTATGGAAGGAGGGTCTTTTACCGATCATTACTAGCAAATCCTGCAGGCTGCGCAGTTGATAAACCAATAAAATCATATAATGGTGAAAATGCTCTTCCTTTCATAATCATGAACTCTCATAGATATTTCTTATACTTAGCAATTATTTTAGCTATACTACATTGGTATCACGCATTTGAATCATATATTTTTGGAGATAGCATCGGTTTTGGATTTGGAAGTTTTATTCTAACTATTGATGCCTTATTTCTAACATTATATGTTTCTTCCTGTCACTCTCTAAGAAATTTAGTTGGAGGCAATATTGATTGTATCTCATGCACTAATTATGTGAAAAAAAAAGGTAACTCATGGATAAGTTATCTTAATCGTCATCATGGACTATATTTTTGGATTTCAATAGTTACCATAATGATTGCTGATTTCTATATACGAATATACTTAGGATTATTTGGAAAAGAAGAAATATTCCAGTGGGTGCTATAATGGAAGATTTCGAAGAGCGGAAATATGACGTCCTTGTAATAGGAGCAGGAGCTGCTGGAATGAGGGCTGCAATTGCAGCCTCAGATGAAGGCGCAGATGTTTGTTTAGTATCAAAATCTTTGCTTGGAAAAGCACACACTGTTATGGCTGAAGGGGGAGCTGCAGCTGCATTAGGAAATGCTGATGAAAGAGATAATTGGAAAGTACATTTTAGAGATACAATAAAAGGTGGAAAACATCTAAATAATTGGAAAATGGCTAAAATACATGCTGAGCAGGCTCCTGAAAGAATACTTGAATTAGAAAAATGGGGGGCTGTTTTTGATAGAACTAAAGATGGGAAGATAAATCAACGGAATTTTGGAGGACACCGATTTCCTAGATTAGCACATGTAGGTGATAGAACTGGATTAGAAATTATAAGAACTGTGCAAGACAAAGTAATACACCAGGATAATATTGATATTTTTATGGAATGTACAGTTGTAAAAATAATTACTGAAGATAACCAAGCTGTAGGTGCACTTGCCTATTATAGAAATAATGGAAATCTTGTAGCTATTCTTGCTAAAGCTATAATTGTAGCTACAGGAGGTATTGGAAAAGCTTACAGAGTTACATCCAATTCCTGGGAATACACTGGAGATGGTCACTCTTTAGCATATTTGGCAGGAGCTGATTTACAAGATATGGAATTCATCCAATTTCATCCTACTGGAATGGTTTGGCCTCCAAGTGTAAAAGGTACTTTAGTTACAGAAGGTGTAAGAGGGGAAGGGGGAATACTCCTGAATAATAAGGGTGAAAGATTCATGTTTAATTATATTCCAGAAGCTTTCGCTGCTGAAACTGCAAAAACTAAAGAAGAAGCAAATGATTGGTTGAATGGAAAAGAAGGCGCAATGAGACCACCTGAATTACTTACAAGAGATGTTGTTGCAAAAGCTATAATGAAAGAAGTAAAAGAAGGAAGGGGAAGTCCTCATGGTGGCGCATTTTTAGACATCGCTAATAGAAGAGAACCTGATTATATCAAGAAAAAACTACCTTCGATGTATCACCAGTTTAAAGAACTTGGAGATTTAGACATAACTGAAGAGCCAATGGAGGTTGGTCCAACAACACACTATATGATGGGAGGAATAAGCGTAAATGCTGAAACTGGAGCCTCCAGCCTAAAAGGAATGTATGCTGCGGGGGAAGCTGCTGCAGGATTACATGGAGCAAATAGATTGGGTGGAAATTCACTATCAGACCTACTTGTCTTTGGAAATATTTCGGGAAGATCTGCTGCAAATTTTGCACTAAAAAACGAAGAACTATCTTTCAACAAAAACAAACTCAAAGAAGCCGTAAAAGAAACATTAGAACCCTTTTCAAACGAAAGAAGCGAAAATCCATATCACCTGCACCAAGAATTACAGGATATTATGGAAATGCATGCGGGTATAGTAAGAGAAGAAGACTCCTTGAATGAAGGCATTGATAAATTAAAGGATTTGAGTAATAGAGTAAAGAATGCAAAGGCTACTGGAGATAGATCATACAATCCAAGCTGGCACCTATGCTTAGATATGAAAAATATGATTATAACGTCTTTAGCAGTTGCTGAGGCTGCCAAAGAGAGGCGTGAAAGCAGAGGCGGACATACAAGATTAGACTATCCTGAATATGATAAAGAATTAGGAATGGTAAATATTATCATTAGAAAAGGGCCAGATGGATTGAATATAGTTAAATCAACTAAGAAGACTATGCCTGATGATTTACAAAGTTTTGTGATGAAGGAGGCTGTATGAATAGAAAAATTATAATTCAAAGAGGAGAAAATGAAGATTTCTTCATGCATGAATTTGAAATGGAAAGTGGACCCGGAATGGTTGTACTGGATGCAATACACCATATTCAAGCAAATGATGCCCCTGATTTAGCAGTTAGATGGAATTGCAAAGCTGGTAAATGTGGTTCATGCTCAGCAGAAGTAAATGGTGAGCCTAAACTAATGTGTATGACTCGAATGTCTGATTATGAACCTTCAGAACCTCTTGTAATTAAGCCAATGAAAACTTTCCCTGTAGTTAAAGACTTAGTAACTGATGTTTCGTGGAACTATGAAGTTAATAAGAAAATACTTCCTTACCAACATCCTGAAACTGATGATCCAAGAATGCTTCAAGAAGATGTTGATAGAGTACAAGAATTTCGGAAATGTATTGAATGTTTCCTATGCCAAGATGTCTGCCATGTTTTACGTGACAGCGATATGAAAGCAGAATATGCTGGTCCTCGCTTTTTAGTCCGAAATGCTATGCTTGAAATGCATCCCTTGGACCAAGGAAATCGATTGGAAACCATAAAAAATGATAACGGGATTGGATTGTGTAATATTACCAAATGTTGTACTGAGGTTTGCCCTGAAAATATAGCTATCACAGACAATGCAATTATACCTATGAAAGAGAGAGTTGTTGATGAATATTATGACCCTTTAAAATGGATCTGGAGAAAACTTACCGGAAAAACAAATTAATTACAATTATTTCCTTCACAACATGCTTCGACTACTGAATGACAATGAGGGCACTCACGATGTTGTCTAGCCTCAATAGATTCTCCAACAAATCCACACGAACAACGTATGTAATTTGTATAAGTGAGATGATTCATCATATTTTTCCAACAAGAATGAATTTAAAAATGTTGCCGCTCAACCGACAGGTTGGGAGGTGGGAGGGGGCCCGCCGGGAGCAGCTAACTGTAATCTAACTGGGTTCTTTTAAAATATTCGCAGAAATATATTTAAATTAGAGGGGGGTCCAGTAAGTATTATGGTAAAAGCTCCACATGGAAGCGAAATAAGTTGTAAAGGCTGGATTCAAGAGGCTGCTCTTAGGATGTTAATGAATAATTTGGATCCTGAAGTAGCTGAATTACCAGAAGAACTGATAGTTTATGGAGGTAGAGGAAAAGCTGCAAGAAATCCTGAATGTTATAATGCCATTATCAAATCTTTACAGGATTTAGAAAATGATGAAACTTTACTCGTTCAAAGTGGAAAACCTGTGGGAATTTTCAAAACCCATTCAAATGCGCCTAGAGTTTTGATTGCAAACTCAAATCTTGTTGGCAAATGGGCTAATTGGGAACATTTTGATAAACTTGAGAAAGAGGGATTAATGATGTATGGACAAATGACGGCAGGCTCCTGGATTTATATTGGATCTCAAGGAATACTTCAAGGTACTTTTGAAACATTTGCTGAAGCTGCAAGGCAGCATTTTGATGGAACTTTAGAAGGCAGACTTGTCGTCACTGGTGGTTTAGGAGGGATGGGAGGTGCTCAACCTTTGGCTGCAACAATGAATGGAGGTACTTTCCTAGCTGCTGAAATTGATGAAAGTAGAATTCAAAAGAGGTTAGATACAAAATATTGTGATGAAATGACTGATGATATTGACCACGCAATTGATACTGCTATTAAATGGAAAAAAAGAAAGGTTGCAAAATCTATGGCAGTTAAAGCAAATATCATAGATTTGTTGAATAGACTTATTGAAAGAAAAGTCACACCTGATCTATTGACTGATCAGACTTCAGCACATGATCCTTTAATTGGATATATTCCTAAAGGATTATCAAATTCTGAAGCTAATAAATTACGTAAGAAAAATCCTGATGAATATGTTTCACTAAGTTACAAAAGTATGGCTGAACACGTCAAGCACATGCTTACTCTAAAAGACAGAGGAGCTAATACTTTTGATTATGGAAATAATTTAAGGGAAAGAGCTAGAGAAGCTGGAGTGGAAAATGCCTTTGATTTTCCCGGATTTGTTCCTGCATACATTAGACCCTTATTCTGTGAGGGGAAAGGTCCATTTAGATGGGCAGCACTATCTGGCGATTCTAATGACATATTAGAAACTGATAAAGTCATGTTGGAATTATTTCCTGAAGATAAAGCACTTGCAAAATGGATTAAAATGGCCCAAAAAAGAATAAGTTTTCAGGGATTACCTGCTAGAATCTGTTGGCTTGGATATGGGGAAAGAAAAAAAGCTGGACTTGCATTTAATGAACTAGTTAAATCTGGAAAGGTAAAAGCACCTTTAGTAATTGGAAGAGACCATCTTGATTCTGGATCTGTTGCTTCTCCAAACAGAGAAACTGAGGGAATGAAAGATGGCAGTGATGCGGTGGCTGATTGGCCTATTCTAAATGCTCTATTGAACACAGCCTCTGGTGCATCATGGGTAAGCTTCCATCATGGTGGAGGTGTTGGTATGGGGTACTCACTTCATTCCGGAATGGTCGTTGTTGCTGATGGGACTCCCGAAGCCGATGAAAGGCTTGGTAGAGTTCTAACGACTGACCCTGGAACTGGAGTTATGAGGCACGTGGATGCTGGTTACACTAAAGCAAAAAAAGTGGCTAAAGAAAGAAATGTCAATGTTGGACTTGTTGAAGGGTTATGAATTTAATAATCGCTTCAAACGCAGATTCAGCCTCCATAAATTTAAGAGAAAGATTACTTGAAATGTCATCTTGGACAAAATGTGGTAAATATGATGGAAATGACATGTGGGAAATTACTGAGAATCAAGGCGATTATTGCAGAAAAGGAACTCGATTGATTAGCATAAATAATATACATATTAATGCTGAAAGAATAGATGAAGATTATGAAAAAAAACAGAATATTAAAATAAATAATATTATTTTTCTGTCAAGACATAAAGCTGCAAGTGGAAAACCTAGCCTAACAGTTCATCCTATTGGAAATTGGGGTAAAGCTGAATATGGAGGTGAAGAGGGGAAAATTACACCTACTTCACCAAAAATAATGACCAGCCTTTTGAGGGAGATTAAAAAGAATCAACTTGAAGGATTTGATGTATGCTTTGAAGCTACACATCATGGGCCATTACTTAATACGCCTACTATTTTTCTAGAAATTGGATCTACTGAAAATGAATGGGAAGACGAACTACCTGCTCAATCCCTGATTAAATCACTTCTAGAAGTAAAATATATTGATGGAAAGAATGTGGTAGGGGTTGGAGGTGGTCACTATACTCCAAGATTTACTGAGGCCGCTTTAACGCATAAGGTAAACTTTGGACATATGGTTGCAAATTATGGAGTTCCATTTGTAAATACTAAAGTCTTAAGAAATGCAATGGAGGCAAGCAATGCTGAAGGTGTTTACTTTCACAAAAAAGCAATGAAGAAATCAGTATATAGGCAAATTAAGGAAGAATTAGGAAATGAAAATATACCTGTTTTTGAACAGGCAGATTATTCCAAAATTGCATAATCCAATTTAAAATAATTCGTTCTTAAATCATCCGGTACACTTAAAAAGAAATCTTCAGTAAATGTAGTTTAGGTGTAAACCTATGAGTGACGACGACACAGAAAATAATGATAGTGACGCTCCCACAGAAGAAGCTCCGGTAGCTTCTGGTGGCGGGGGCGCAGAAGACATGTTGGAAGACATGTTTGATTTGAGCGGAAATAAAACCGATATGAATACTGAGTTAATGGCAGGACTGACATCCTTCTTAGCAACTGCATACATCATATTTGTTAATCCCGCTATTTTGGGATTAGGATTTGGATACCACGGCATTGATGATGCTGGTAATGCCCTTGTAACTGCAACAGTTCTTGTTAGTGCATTCAGTAGCATTGCAATGGGTGTTTATGCAAAAAATCCAATAGTTCTGGCGCCAGGTATGGGGCTTAATGCCTTCTTTACCTATACAGTTTGTGCACCTTGGGGGATGAATGTTCATCCTTATGTTGCATTAGGAGCTGTATTTTGGTCTGGAGTTATATTTATCCTACTTTCAGTATTCAATATACGTACTGAAATTGTAAAAGCTATTCCTACACAACTTAGGTATGGTGTGGCTATAGGTATTGGATTATTCTTGGCTCTTTTGGGTTTCGCTGACCATGCTTCATTTGTAGTTGGAAAAGATCCGCTATCAACTATTTTAGCATTAGGCAATATGTTCCCTGATGACGGAACCTTAGTCGAAAGATTATTAGGTTATAATCAACCAATGATGGTTTTCTTATTTGGTCTAATGTTCACCGCTGCAATGATAGGAAGGAAAGTACCTGGTGCTTTAAGTATCGGTATTTTTGCAACAACTGCATACGCTTTCATGTATGGAAGAGTCCTAGGTGGTGCAGAAATGGTAGCTGTTCCTGACAGCATGGTTGAAAGCCCAGACTTCAGCTTACTGTTCGCTGTATTCCAAGATCAAGAGGGTGTTGGTGTTCCTGTTGTAGAATCACTAAAATTGGCTGTTCTACCTGCTATGTTCGCTTTCTTATTCACTGATATGTTTGATAGTATCTCTACATTTGTAGGAGTTTCAGAAGTCGGTGGTTTAAACGATGAAAATGGAGACCCTCGAAACATCAAAGAATCCTTGATTGTAGATGGAGGATCTACCGCTATTGCAGGTCTATTTGGTTCAAGTTCTGGAACCAGTTATATAGAATCTGCAGCTGGAATTGAAGCTGGTGGAAGAAGTGGATTAACTGCTGCTTTTGCAGGTCTTCTATTCATTCCATTCTTGTTTTTAGCTCCAGCTATACAGATGGTGCCACTGGCAGCATCTGCACCTATCCTAGTACTTATTGGTCTGTTCATGTGTAAACCAATAGCAAAGATAGACTGGAATGACTTTGAAACTGCATTCCCTGCATTTATGGCTATGATGTTGATTCCTTTCACTTATTCCATCACACAAGGAATAATTTGGGGTTTCCTATCATGGACTGCAATAAAAATATTTGTAGGAAAAGTGGATCAGATATCAATCCCACTATGGGCAATCAACGTATTTTCAATACTCGCATTGATATACGCAGATTAAAAACAAAAAAGTATAGGGGAGAATCCACCTATTGGTGGATTCTCAAACACCTATAACTAGGTAAAATATGGATTACATTAGAAACCTCATTCGAGATATACCTGACTTTCCAAAAAAAGGTATAATCTTCAAAGATATTACTCCAGTCTTATCTGATATAAAGGCTCTAAGAATGTCCATAGAAGAAATGACTAAACCATTTATGGATCAAAATATTGATGTTGTCGTCGGCATCGAATCAAGAGGATTCATATTTGGAACTCCAATCGCAGATAAATTAAATGCAAGTTTTGTACCTGTTAGAAAACCGGGAAAACTACCATACAAAACTCAAAGTATTTCTTACCAATTAGAATATGGAACTGATGCCTTAGAGATACATGAAGATGCCATACAAGAAGGTCAGAATATTTTGATTGTAGATGATTTATTGGCTACAGGAGGTACTGCCGAGGCCACATGTAACCTAATTTCAAAGCTTAAAGGAACCATTAAAGGATTGACATTATTAGTTGAATTGGAATTTTTGGAAGGGCGAAAGAGACTAAACCAATATAATGTTCATTCTATATTGAAATACTAGTTATGAAATTATTAATATCTGAATCTGACATTAAAAAACGTGTAAAAACACTAGCTGACAAAATTAATGAAGACTATAAAGACAAAAAGCCTATTTTTGTTGGAATTTTGAACGGTTGTTACGTTTTCATGGCAGATCTTCTTCGAGAAATTACCCTAGATATAGAAGTCGATTTTGTAAAAATAAGATCATACGAAGGGGATTCATCGACTGGAACTATTAAATTAAGAAAAGATATCTCTGCAGACATTAATGGTAGAGATATAATTATTGTCGAGGACATTATTGATTCTGGATTTACAATAAATTTTTTAGTCAATCGATTAAGAAATTCAGGACCTAAATCCGTATCTGTTGCAACTATATTATTCAAAAAAGAAGTGGCTAAACTAGATTTTGAAGTTGATTATGTAGGATTCGAAATACCTCCTGAATTTGTAGTTGGTTATGGTTTAGATTATGATGAAAAATATAGACAGTTGAAAGATGTAATGGTTATGGAACCTGAAGATATAAATTAAGAGCAAACAATTTATAGGGCTGAATCAAACATATTAGGGGAAAGATGAGAATAGATGACGACCTAAAGCTAACCTTCAGAGATGTTCTGATTAGACCAAAGCGAAGTACGCTAAAATCTCGTTCAGAGGTTTCACTATCCAGAGTATTCAAATTTAAACATACTAAGCGTGAATGGAAAGGAATACCTATTGTAGCCGCTAATATGGATACTACAGGAACATTTGAAATTGCGAATGAATTACAAAAAGATAAATTATTAACTTGTCTACAAAAATTTTATTCTGTCAAAGAAATTAAAAAAGCCATTGATGATGGAATGAATCCCTATCACATCGCCATTACTTCTGGTTCTACTGAAGAAAGCATGGAATTGCTAAGAAGAAAAATGGCAATACACAAAGATTTACAATATATTTGCTTAGATGTTGCTAATGGTTATAGAGAAGATTTTCTTCAATTTGTAAGAAAAGTTAGAAAAGATTTTAGCGACAAAATTATTATTGCTGGAAATGTGGCAACAAGAGAAATGACTGAAGCTTTGATTTTAGCTGGTGCTGATATCGTTAAAGTGGGCATAGGTCCTGGTTCAGTTTGCACTACACGCAAAGTTGCTGGGGTGGGATATCCCCAACTCTCTGCAATTTCTGAATGCTCAGATGCTGCACATGGACTAGGAGGACATGTAATGTCTGATGGTGGTTGTACTTCTCCAGGAGATATAGCCAAAGCATTTGCTGCTGGTGCTGACTTTGTGATGCTTGGAGGTATGCTGGCAGGACATGCTGAATCTGGTGGAGAATTAATTGAGAATGAGGACGGAACAAAAAGTAAAATCTTCTACGGGATGAGTTCTGCAAAAGCTATGACTACGTATTTTGGAGGTGTAGCTAAACATCGAGCTCCTGAAGGTAAAGAAGTAAAAGTACCATATAAAGGTAAAATTAATAACACAATACAATCTATTTTAGGAGGTGTAAGATCTGCATGTTCTTACGTTGGTGCAAGAAGAATAAAGGATTTACCAAAATGCACAACCTTTGTTAGAGTAACGATAACTACTAATGAAATATACACTCCTCATGAAGTAAGTTAGATAGTTTAATAAATATCCTTTCTAAGTGAGTATATGGCTAAGAAAGTTATTTTGGATGCAGGACGAACTTTCAGTGAATTTAGCCTTTTAACAGATTACACATCTAAAGATTGTAATCTTAATAGTATTAATTTAAAATCTAAATTAGGTGATTTGGAACTAGGTAATCCCTTTCTTAGTGCAGCAATGACTTCTGTAACTGGATATGAAATGGCTCTAGCTTTAGGAAAGGAAGGTGGATTAGGAGTTTTACCTGCAAGACTATCAATCAAAGAACAAGTAGAGATAATTAATCAAATCAAAGGATACGAAATGGGATTTGTGGAAGATCCTATCTCTGTAAGAGATAATGCAACAATAGATGAAGCCGTAAGATTAGTAGAAAAACATGGTCATTCAAAAATACCTGTTACGGACAGAAACAATGTATTCCTTGGATTATTCAACTTTGACAAGTATCTAGAAAGTAATGAAACTCCTGCTGAAAGCATAATGTCTGTTGTCACTGGTGTAGATGAATTACCAGTTACAAAGAACCCAAACATAACTGTCAATGAAGCAAAGAAAGAGCTGCAAAATAATAATTATCTGATTGTTTTAGATGATCTAAGTCGTTTAGTAAAAATAGCATTCAAGAAAGATGTTGACAATATCGTAGTTGGTGCTGCAATATCCACTCATAAAGGATGGAAAAAACGTGTAAAAGAATGTGATAAAGCTGGAGCTGATATTTTTGTAATTGATACCTCTGATGCCTATAATGAATTCACCGCCAAAGTGATTAAAGAATACAATTCAATGGATCTTGGAAAACCAATATGTGCTGGAAATGTGATTACATACGAAGGTGCCAAATTTCTCATGGAAAGTGGTGCTGATGTTGTCAAAGTAGGGATGTCATCTGGTTCAATATGCACTACTCAAAGAGAAAAAGCGACAGGTAGAGCACCAATGACTGCATTATTGGATGTAGAAAAGGCAAGAGCTGAATATCATAAAGATACTGGAAAATATGTTTCAATAGTTATAGACGGAGGTGTTTCTGATGCTGGTAGTATGATTATTGCATTAACTATAGCTGATGCAGTTATGATGGGTGGATATTTCAATCACTTTTTTGAAGCCGAGGGTGAAAAGTATGATGAAAATATGCAACTAACAAGTCATGAACCTGATATCAAATATATTGCTACGTGGGGAGAAGGATCGGCCCGTGCAAGGAATCTAGATCGTTATGGACATGTCGCTAGGAAAACATTCTTTGCTGAAGGTGAAGAAGGGACTGTACAAAATTGGGGAAGGCTAAAACCAAAACTCAAACAAGACATTCGTAAAATTAAAGCGGCATTAAGCAACACAGGATGTATGAAACTAAAAGA
>Ga0208407_1000849_pt1 | contig 14360 bp, 6 predicted proteins | sample ETNtaG_9_FD_185775 | JGI IMG/M metagenome (GOLD analysis project Ga0208407, IMG submission 185775) | Marine microbial and viral communities from oxygen minimum zone, Eastern Pacific Ocean - ETNP201406SV69 (SPAdes) (version 2) | ecosystem: Environmental > Aquatic > Marine > Oceanic ...
AAGAATGTCGCTCTAGGTCGATTCGAATATCTTCTACATTATTATTTAAGGCTGGAAAAGTATTTCTTGGATCAATCTCTAAATTGTTAATATTCAAATCCATTTCATTTGCCAGATCACTCAAACTCTCAATTTCATTTAGTAGATCGGGACCTGATATCCGATGCGATATTAAAATATTTTTCTTTTTGGTAAAATGTTGTCGAATATTTAATACTTCATCCATGATGCCTGTACCTGATCTAAGTTGAACATCCATATTGCTTAGTTTTGACTCAAGTTGTTTAATTTCACTTTTTATATTAATACTGTCCCAAACATAGACCGCAATTATCATCACAGTTAGTATTAACAAGATAACATATTTTGTCTTTTGGTTCATGTTCACCTATAAGACCAAATTAATTGAGTAGGATGTTTGCCCATTATTCATTTCTTCTCCATTACTGAAATCCACTATATTAAACCAACCGCTACTTTCCAATGAAGTACGGAAAGGTGTTACCAAAATATTTGCCTGTTCAAGGTTTTGATTATAAAACCCGTTTAAGGTAATAATGAGCTTGGGGTCTTCTAATTTTGTTTCTTTGTCCCACGCTCTATCATTCATAAGATGGCTGGATATAATTTTGTTTAGGGCCAATTCTGTAACTCGAAAACTATCAGGAATCTTATTACTCAAGTATTTGAGCATCGCCACCATGTTATTAGACAGAGTTTTATCTTCATTAATGAGTTCCTGAAAAGTATTTGCTGCCGTGTTTTGATTTTCTACGATTTCCTTTATCTCTTGACGCAGGTTTAGCAAAGAAAGTTCAGAATATTTGTTCGGAAGGCTAGCTTCCAATGGCTCAATCCTACTCCGTTGCGCATAACCAGCTAATGAGCACACCATTACCAGAACTAAAAGCGCATTCTGTAGGATGCGGTTACTTGCAAAGTAGCGGTATTCTTCCTTGTATTGAACAGGAAGCAGATTCAGTTTTGAATAAGGATCCATTAACAAACCCAAGTTGGCTGTGTAATCCAGTTCAATGGTATTCTTTTTGATCATTTCTTCTTTTATTGCGATCTGTTGATATTTATTTTGGATTATATCTAAGGAGCGATCTAGGTCTTTCAACATTAATTCATACTCTTTTTCTCTTTCCCTAAATTCTTTTAATTCTTTTTCAAGGGCCTCAATGCGATTACCGTAGTTAAATGAATATCCTTTCAGTTCGTTTAGCTCCTTTTCCAAATCTTCAACATCATTTTTCTCTTTGGTGATTTGCAATTCTAACCTGTTACAGAGTTCTTCCATGTTTTTAAATTTTTTCTTGTTAATTTTTTCCGATTCATTTATCGCATATTGAATTGACGATTGCTTTTTTTTAAGGTCTGCAATATCCTGCTCGGTTTGAATAATTTCATTAAAAAGTTCTTTGGAGCGAGTTTTCATATCTGCCAAATCAATATAACTTGCCATTTTATTCTCTGGAATATTCCAAAGCCATTCATCTTCTGAAGCGGTAGGCTCTTGTTCATAAATTGAATACTCCAAAACTTTTTTCATGTCTTTGTTAACCTTGGACATCTCCTTATCAAGAATGGCTATCTCAACCCTTTTATCTTTCAGTTCTTTTTCCATATCTTGTAGTAAAGTATCTAGTTTATTTTTTTCTTTCGTTTTGATTTCAATCAGGTTATGTAATTCTTCAACGCGTTGATTAAGCATGGTTTTTACAGGTGGATAAATATCCTTAATATGGTTTAATTGAGCCAAAACTTTTTGGTGAGGACCCTTGATTGCTTCTATATTATTATTATTAGTCTTTTTCAACTGTTCAATTTTTTCCAGATCGGCCTGGAATGCTTCAAGATTATTCTCTATGGATTTGAGATCATTTTCAATCTCTAATTCTTGACCACGCATCGTATCCAGGGCTTCATTAAGATCATTGATATTTTTTTCCAAGTGAGCTACGTGAGTTAGAAGATCCTGACCCATGTTAATCAAAGTTTCAAGATGATCTTTATCATTGTTGGTTTTTTTATTTTTTTGGTTACTTTTAGTCTTTCTATATACATTCTCCGTTTTTTCATCTGGAATTATAATCTTTTTCTTCAGATTCTTGAACTCAGATAAAGTTTCATTATAAACTTCATCTAGTTTTCCAAGGCTTTCATCTAATTCAAGTATATTTTCTTTGATGGAGTGTTGATTCTCTTGATGTTGAACTAACTCCTTTTTATTTATTTCTAAAAAGCCCATCAACTCTTTTTGTTGATCCTGAAATTGGACTTTCTGGTTTTTGATGTCTGATTCTATCTGGGTCAATTTATTTAAAATATTTTTCAGGTTTTCTTTATGACCAGCAAGGACCTGTGGGCTTTTTTCCTTTTTTTCTTTTAGATAATCAAGTCGGTTCTGGATCGTTTTCAATTCATCATCATCAGATTTTAATTGCTGCTTTAGTTCTTTCATCTCGATATATACATATTGCTGTGCAAGAACTTCATCAATAGCCTGAACTGCTTGTTCATATTCATTATTTTCTATATTTATTTTGTCAGAAATCTCCGCTAATATTTCTTCAAGTTTGGATTTGATATTTTTTTGTGCGAGTGCTTCTTTTATAGGTATCTGATCTATCTCTAGTTGAATATTATTTAGTATATGTTTCGAATTTTCGTTCAGTTCATGAAACTCTATTTCTTTTTCTAATAGCAAACTATTTTTTTGATCAAGCTTATCTTTCAAATTTTGAATAACTTTCTTAGCTGTAGCAATTTTCTTTTCTGCTCTGAGAATTTTATTCGTAATGGTCTTCTTTTGCCCTCCAAAAGGCTTAAGTTTTGATAGAATTTTTTTACGATTGGCACGATACCTAGTCATGAAGTTCTCATACCGCTTTTCAATGCGCTCGAAGGCAATGGTTACTTTTAAAATTTCTTCCCGATCCAGAGCGATACTTTCATCTGCCAATGCTTTTGCCGCTGATATGGGATCAACATCGTTCTTCAAACGAACAATACCATCCCGTAAAAACAATAGGTATGAGTTTGATTGTTTCCGTGAAATATTCTTTTCCAGAACTTTAATTTGTTCTTCTGATTTAATCCTTTCCTTTTCTAAAAGACTTTCCCATTCACTATTCTTGTCTTCAAGAATATCAAGCCTTTGTTGTAAGGCATGGCCACGCTTTAGATCGCGGTGCCATCTTTTTATATCCTTTTCCCACTCTGCAATCTGTGGAAATTTTTTCTTTGTCTTTTCAACAAGTGAAGAATTTACTCTATCCCTTTCAACTATTATTTTTTCCATTTCTTTAGTACTTCTAGCTAAATTATTTTCAATCGATTTTTGTTTTTCTGCTAGAACTTTACCTTCTTTCTTGAAAAAAGCTTTAATAGTCACGTTTATAATTTCATTAGCATCTGCGATTTTTGTATTTTTTTCTTCTTCAAAATGTTTCAGTTTATCGTTTAAAACTATTTGAAGTTTTTTCTTCTCTTTCTCTGCTTCCGTAATCAATGGAAAATATTGCGAATTCAATTTTTCTATTTCTTTTAATACTTCCGCCTTATGCTTCTCCAACTGAGCATAAATCTGCATATTATCATTGATTTCCTGAACCACATTAATTTCTTTTTGAGAATGCTCGCTGATTCTTTTTTCTAAATCTTTTTGTTGGATAATAAGTTGCTCACTTTGATCTTGCAAAGTCTTGGATTTCTCATCATGGGATTCGGAAAGCTTAGAATTAGAATCTATATGCCCTTCAATATTATTTTCGCATATCACTATAGCGCTATCTAACCGTAGCAACTCTTTTTGCAGTACTTTCAATTCATTTTTAATCGTTTCTTGTTGGGACTGCAGGTCTTTTAATTCATCATCTTTTTCATTTAAATCCTTAATCATGTCTATGGTTTCGTGATTAATATCCACAACATCTAAAATTTCCTGCAGTTGGATTTCCTTTTCTTTCAAATCACTCAAATAAGTATCTATTTCTTTCTTTAAAAAAGATAGTTTTCTATCATTCTTTTTTCTTTTTTGGAGACTTACATTGACCTGCTCCTGCAACTTGTCCTCTTTTTTATTCAGATCCTGCTGTTCAATATTTACCTTGACTATATCTGATGTAAGATTTTTGATTTCCTCTAAATTATTTGGTGTCTGCAAAACTACATCCAGTACACTTAGTAGCTTCCTCCGAGTATCAAATCCATTTTCAGCATCCAAATATTGTGATGATTGATATTCGGCTTCTCCAGAAACTATTTTTTCAAAATTGTCTCTTATCCCTTTCAAACGCTCAGTGTTCTGAGACAGTAGATAATCTGCTTGCTGAAGTATATTCACATCTTCTTCACCTATTTCAACTAAAAACTTTAAATGTTCTAAGAATGATTTTTTAAATAGGTTGGCCGTATTATGGACAGTATCCTTTAAATACTCCAGAATTGTAATCTCATCATGGCCCATTCCCAACTTCATTTCCATTTCTTGACGGGTGTCTTCAACTCTTAATATTTTTCTTTGTAGTTCATCAATCTCTTGTTCGTAAAGTGCTTTTCGCTCTGTCAAAGATACGCGTGACCTAGCAGCCTTCTTAATTTGTGATTCATATTCACCTTTGGATTTCCTTCCTGCTTCTTCCCTTTTCTTCTGAAAATGATCTGTTTCATATTCTATCTCGGATATTTTTTTAATTAAATAGTCGTGCTCCTTATAGTGAACCAATAAAGTTTCACTTTTATTATCCATTTGAGTGGTAACCACATCAAGGTCGGCAGTCAAGGCGTCTTGACCATCCATATATTCAATTTTCAATTCTTTGAATTCCTTAGCCGTTAATATTAATTTTTCATTGGCTTCATCAATGGATTTGAGTTTTGAATTTTTATCGATTTCTAAACGCGCTAAACGATATTTGGCACTTTCTGGGCTTTTAGACATTTCAATGGATTTTTTTCTTTCCTGAATCTTATCCTGTACATTTTTAAGTTTATTCTCTGATCTTTTTTTATTATATAGAATGTAATTTTTCTTAAACCTTGTTAGAAAATCCCTTTTAGAATCAAGCCTTTTTTTAAAGTTAGTTGTTGTAATAGAATTCAATTTTTCTACTGGATCACCAATAGTGTCTCTTATTAGTCTATCCATATTTTTAATATGACTTCCGGGACCACCAATATATACACCACTGAAGGCGAAGTCATTTTTTCCTATGGCTGGTTTTATTGTTGAAAAATTATTTATGGAATCTTTCATCTGGTTCATCATAATACTTGATAATTCATTCAGCATTAACCTTGCATCATCGTATGGAAATCCATCCTGTAATTCAAATTTATTTTTTGTTTTTGAGATACCATAATTCTCTAAGAAATGAAAAGCAGTACTGCGCGCTTCTTCAGTTGGTAATGTCCCTGATCCTAATTTGGAGAGACGGCTGATAAAATAATTAAGACCAATGTGAAAATAACGTGACTCTAAAAGTTGATTATTCTGGATTAAAACTATATGTGTTTTAAATTGATCTATATATATAAGGAGTGAATATCCGTCATTTTTCTCTAGATTATAGTAATTATAAATGTTTTGAAGCAATTTTGGTATAGATGTGTTATAACGTGGCTGTAACCCGGAATCGATAAGGGTTTGATAGTCTTGATCAATATCACTCTTTTTAGATGTATAACAAACGATAGCATTTTTATCATTTGTATTATTAATCTCAAATTCCATCATGCTATTGTCTGATTCTATGGAATATAACTTGGACAAATTATTTACAATTAATTTTTTGAAATCACCTTTTGATTTGTCTTCGTTTTTAAGATAGGTCATTTGATATTGATAAGAATCAGAATGTATTGCCAGATAAAGATTTTTTCTTTTCGGTTTTTCAATATATTGTTCGTAAAGATTAATGATCAGTTCAGGTAGGGTTTTGATTGAAGTGTTATCAATTTTAATGGGTAAAATGTATTTCCTGATCCGTTCGATTTTGAAACCTTTACTATCTAGTCCAGCCTGCATGAATGTCACAGTGTTACCAGTATACACAAAAGTCATGGCTTGGGTGATACCGTTAAGATTTAATAAATAATTATTTAATGTTTGAGATTTTATTTTTCTTTTATATGGTTTGGATATTTCTTCCTTTTGTTTTGATGTGTGATCAATGCCATTTATAGAAATACGTCTTTCTATTTGGGACCGTCTGTTTATAACACTTCGTTTATTTTCATTGCCAATTTCATTAACCTTTAAGGGATTATCATCATTTCGACGATCATTGCTTCTTCGCCTATCAATAATAGTTCTATTGATTAAATTACTTTTTACAGGTTTGTTTATTTTTGATGCAGATAAATTCTTTTTAGATTCAATATTATTGTTTTCAGAATCTATTATAGTTTTTTTTGAAGAATCTTTTTCCCCTTTATATTTTATTTCAAAATGTTTTGCAACTGGAAGAAACTTTTTTTGTTCTATTCCCTTTACAATTTCTGATTCTGCTATAAATATAATTTTAACGGATAATAGTTTTTTTAGGTGATAGTATATTTTATCTTTTGGGAAAGCAACGGCTTGAGCTATTTCAGAAGCCGTCTTTGGAGAATCATCAAAGCAATTAATTATCTGCTTTGTAAAGGGTTTTTCAAAAATTTTAATGACCTTTATGTCATCGATTTCTGAAACCTGTTTTTGTATCTGGCTCATACTGTTGAATTTCTCATTATTTTATTCAAGTAGAGCCAGTACCGAAACTGATACTGCACACAATGGTATAGCTACCATTTTATGATTAGACTCCACATCTTAATTACCTCGGGTAAAGTAATAAATTAAATTTATCCTTGTAAAGATGTGAATTACAAGGATTTATTCTATTTACAATATTGTATATATATCGGTATATAATATATAATAATTACGTAACTATTTTGTTCGATTGTAAAACTTCCGTTATTATTAAATGGTATATATTATTATTACATGCCTGATGTAAATATTGACAAAATAAACAATCATTTTAATTATTAAATCTTGTAGAGTTATAATTCAAAAATGACTACTATAGGTTATTCTTGTATATACTAATTATATTTAATCTTTAACCAATGAACGAGTTTATCATATTATTGGATATTCATATATTCTAAAATTGCACTCACTAAATATATTCCTATGTGTCTCAATAAAAACTATGATAGTTACTGCTCTGTAAAAATATTTAGAGAGTGAATTGTATTTTACAATCTTAAAAGCATATATTTTTATACACTATATATTTTTTTATTAATGTCTGTAATAATTGTTTTGTATATAAAATATATTTTACAATCGATAACTACTAATAGACATTTTTAGAACCTATCAATTCAATAACAAACTTTCTTGTTCTTCCATTAGTTCTAAATATTCTTTTTCCAATGTATTCATATTGTTAAGAGCATCCTGGAGTATTTCATAGTTATCGTTATTATCTGGATCATTTGTTAATGCTCGTTCCTTTTCAATTTGGTTTTCTATAGCTTTAAATCGTTTCTCAATCCACGCCAAACGATTCCGAACTTTTTTCTGTTCTTTGTAATCTGATTTTTTTCTTGATGCATTTTTTACTTTTGACGTACTAGAATTTCTTTTTGTTTCTTGTTGTTTTTTCCATTCATAATATTCGTAATTGCCTTCAAATAATCTGATACTACCATCAGCTACTTCACAGGTTAGATTGGTCACATTATTTAAAAAATGTCTATCATGTGATATACAAACAATAGATCCAGAAAATTGTATAAGCGCTCGCTCAACCACATTCCGAGTAACCATATCCAAGTGGTTTGTCGGTTCATCCAGTAAAAGAATATGTGATGGTTCAACTAACATTCTTGCCAAGGCCACCCGTGCTTTTTCTCCACCGGATAAAACTTTTACATATTTGTCTATCTCATCACCGGTAAACAAAAAACTACCTAGATAGGTTCTCATTTGTGTCTCACTCCATCCTTGGCTTACTTTTTGAATAGACTCAAATACTGTTTCATCTGGATTTAATATTTCCAATTGGTGTTGAGCATAGTAAGCACTATCTACATTTGAACCGATTCGTACGGCTCCAGATGTAACCGGTTCTACACCGGCGAACATTTTCAACAATGTTGATTTACCAGCACCATTATGCCCAACTAAACCAATTTTTTGGCCTCGTTCCACTACCATATCCATATTATTAAACACTTCGATATCTTCATAGTGTTTAGTCACATTCCGGCAGGATGCCACAATCAAGGGTGATCGGTTTGGCTGCGGTAATCTCAAATTCATGGCATGGGTCTGTTCAGTAGGTGCTTCAATTTTTTCTAATTTATCCAACATTTTTACTCTGCTTTGAACCTGTGTCGCTTTTGTATTCTTTGACCGAAATCTTTCAATGAATCGCTCTGTATCTTTGATTTGCTTCTGTTGATTCCGATAGGCATTTTTGTGTTGCTCCATTCGTAATGATTTTTCTTCAGTATATTTTGTATAATTTCCGTGAAACAACGTGATTTTTTTAAGATCAATTTCGAGAATATTATTAATAGATCTATCTAAAAAGGCCCGATCGTGACTTATCATTACCATCCCACCCATCCACTTAGATAGAAAAGATTCTAACCATATGGTTGCTTCCAGATCTAAATGGTTTGTGGGCTCATCGAGAAAAAGGATGTCCGGTTCCTGTAAAAGAATAGAAGCCAAAGCCACTCGCATACGCCAGCCACCGCTGAAAACATCCATAGGCTCAGTGAATTTTTCATCGACAAATCCAAGTCCGCTTAATATCTTTTTTGCCCTGTCTTCAAGATTCCAGCCGCCTAAAGCTTCAAAACGATGTTGAGCATCACCCAATTTGTTAACCAAATTCATATTGCCATGATCTTTAGAAATAGCTTCCGATAAAGCAAGAATTTGTCCTTCCAATTCACGTACTTCCGGATAGGCTACCAAAACTTCTTCTAAAATAGATCGCCCTGTTCCGGCAACAATATCCTGTGCAAGGTAGCCGATGGTGGTTGATTTATCAACTTGTACATTTCCAGAATCAGGTGATTCTTTACCCATCATTATACGGAGCAATGTGGTTTTTCCAGATCCATTAGGGCCCACAAGCCCGATACGCATCCCACGTTTAATGGAAATATTTACATTATTAAATAGGTCACCATCTGGAAAGGATTTGGATAGGTTTTCAAGGCGGATCATAGTTTAATTAAAGGAAAAGACATAAAGAATAATTAGGATAATTTTCCATCAACAATTATACCATGATTATCGATTAGTTTTACTGAATGGATTGAATTAATAAGGTTGGAACTACCTTCCATTTGGATCTGAATATAATTATCCGTGTGCCCTAATAATTTTCCATTTTTCATATTTTCAAAAAGAACCGGACGATATTTGTTGATGAATTGATCATGGAAAAAACGTCGTTTTTTATCGGATAAAATATGAAGCATCTTGCTTCGTTCTCTTCGGATTTCTTTTGAAACAATTTCACTTATTTCAATAGCATCAGTATTGGGTCGTTCCGAATATGTAAATACATGAAGATAGGAAATATCCAATTCATTTAGAAAATTATATGTGTCGAGAAAATCTTTTTCTGTTTCACCGGGAAATCCCGCTATCACATCTACGCCAATACAGGCATCTACAATAGTTTGTTTTATTCGGGTAACTCGATTTACAAATAAATCTCGTTTATATCTCCTGCGCATTGCGCCTAAAATTTTATCTGAACCAGATTGAAGAGGTACATGAAAATGTGGCATGAATTTTTTTGATGAAGCACAAAATTCAATTATTTCATTGGTAAGTAGATTAGGTTCAATAGATGAAATTCGGATTCTGTCAATTCCATCAAGTAAATCTAATTGCTGAATAAGATCAAAAAATGTTTCGTTAGACCCTTTTCCATAATCGCCAATATTTACGCCAGTAAGAACAATTTCTTTTGTATCCGTTTCAGCCACTTCTTTTGCTACTTTCAACGTTTTGGCAATTGTATCGCTTCTACTCTGGCCACGAGCTAGTGGAATAGTACAAAAAGAACAGGTGTAATCGCAGCCATCCTGAATTTTTAAAAATGATCGTGTTCGTTCAGCAGAAGAATATGAAGGAGTGAATTTGTGTACATGATCAATCTCGGATTGAATCACTTTTGTGCTACCATTCAGATTAATAGAATCCAAATGATTCAATAAATTAAATTTCTCTTCAGCACCCAATACAATATCCACTCCGTCAATGGCAGCTATATCATTAGGTTTCAATTGGGCATAACAACCGATCACGGCTACGGATGAGTTTGGATTACGCTGCTTTGCTTGGCGAATAAATTTCCGTGCTTCTTTGTCAGCATTTTCTGTTACGGAGCATGTATTCAAAACATAAATATCTGCCTGATCTCGATAGTTTACTTTTTCGAATCCGTGATGCAGGAAATCACGAGAGATTGTAGCTGTCTCTGAAAAATTTAATTTGCATCCTAATGTATGGAATGCGACACGCTTGGCTTGTGTACTCATTCTAAAATTGTGAACGTATTAAAGTGCAAAAGTATTCGTTATGCTTGAACACATGAAAACCTGAACACTTAAAAATAATTCGGTGCAAAAATTAAGACTTATATAAGAAATAGCACTTTATTGAATAAAAGAAACTTAAGGTTTACTTAATGATGGCTTCTTTATTGAATTTTGTATTTTAAATAAGCGATAATTAAAACTATCTCTCAACGCGTCCCAACTGGCTTCAATGATATTTTCAGACACACCAATAGTTGACCAACTTTCATTCCCATCTGAACTTTCTATTAATACACGAACTTTTGCGCTGGTACCATCTTGCTCATTCAATACACGAACTTTATAATCTGTGAGTTTTATTTGTTCTAGCTCAGGAAAAAATCGAACCAATGCTTTCTTGATTGCGTTATTCAGTGCATTGACTGGACCATTGCCATCAGCTGCAGTATGTTCAATTTCACCATCAACTTTTACTTTCAGCATGGCATCTGCATTGCTTTGCCCATGCTTATCATAATTCACATTGACCCGGGATTCCAATACTTCAAAAAAGGGAACAAATGACCCTTTCCGTTTTTGCAATATGAGTTCAAAAGATGCTTCGGCACCTTCAAATTGATAGCCATCATGTTCCAATGATTTAATCTGATGCACCAGATCCTTGGTTAATTGTTTGTCACCATTCAGTTCAACATTTAACTCATCGGCTTTAAATCGAATATTACTTTGACCCGAAAGATCCGATACAAGAACACGTTGATGACTCCCTACTGTTTCGGGATCAATGTGCTCATACATTCTGCTATCTTTCATAACGGCACTTACATGGATTCCACCTTTATGAGCAAATGCCGATTTCCCTACGTAAGGTGCCTGATTATCGGGGTGTAGATTCATTAATTCATAAACGAAATGTGTTAAAGGAGTCAGTTTTTCTAAATCGATTTCTGATTGCATTTGGCGATTCATTTTTAAAATTAAATTGGGGATAATTGTCCCTAAGTTTGCATTGCCGCAACGTTCACCCACCCCATTTATCGTTCCTTGAACATGAGTTGCTCCTGCTATAACTGCAGATAAAGTATTGGCTGTTGCGAGACCACCATCATTATGAACGTGCACGCCAATTTGTGATTCAAGCTTTTTAACTACAACTTTCGTAGCATCCTGAATAAACTCCGGCAGAGTACCACCATTTGTATCACATAATACTAACGTATCTGCACCGCCTGTTTGTGCTGCATCTAACATCTTTAATGCAAAAGATGGAGATGTTTTATAGCCATCATAAAAATGTTCCGCGTCAAAAATAACGCGCTTCCCTTCCTTAACCAAAAAAGCGACCGATCTTTCTATCAATTCTGCATTTTCATCTTCTTCTAAACCGAGCCCTTTTTCTGAATGGAGTTGCCAAGTTTTACCAAAAATAGTTATAATAGGTGTTTCAGCTTTTAAAAGAGCATTCAAATTAGGATCTGATTCAATTTTATCTGGCCAACGTGCTGTAGATCCAAAGGAACAAACTTGTGCCTGTTTCAGATTTAATTCATTGCATCGTTGAAAAAACTCCTGGTCACGAGGATTGCTACCGGGCCAACCTCCTTCCAATATATTAATCCCAAAATCATCTAATTTATCCGCAATACGAAGCTTATCATCAACGGATAAAGTGACGCCTTCACCTTGAGTTCCATCTCGAAGAGTTGTATCAAATAATTCAATCGTTTTTAATTGTTCATTTATCATGTTGTAAATAGCCAAGGATGTTTTTTCTGGTAATTTGTCTCAAATGCTTTTATCCCTTCTGCATGGGATAAGGTCAGGCCAATTTCGTCCAACCCATTCAATAAGGCATCTTTCCTGAATTTTTCTAGTTCAAAAACTAATGTATTGCCGGAAGGGTCAATTAATGACTGCTTATCTAAATTCACCCTTAAAGTAAATCCAGGTTTAGACTCCGTATTATTAAAAAGAGATAGAATATTTTCTTCGTCTAACGTGATTGGTAGGATTCCATTTTTAAAACAATTATTATAAAAAATGTCTGCAAAACTTTCTGCTATAATCGTCTTGAAACCATAATCTGCCAAAGCCCAAGGAGCATGTTCACGGCTGGAGCCACATCCAAAATTTTCACGAGTTAATAAAATCGATGCACTTTTATATCGATTCTGGTTTAAAACAAAATCTTGATTTAGAGGGCGGTTGCTACAATCCTGGCCTGGCTCACCATGATCCAAATACCGCCATTCATCAAACAAGTTTGGACCAAAACCAGTCCGGTGAATAGATTTTAAAAACTGTTTTGGGATAATCGCATCAGTATCAATATTGGCACGGTTTAATGGCGCGACAACACCGGTAAATGTTTGAAATTTTTCCATCTTAATTATTCCAATTTGTTGTCACATTAACAAAATGACCTTTAATTGCAGCAGCAGCGGCCATGGTAGGGCTCACCAAATGTGTCCGCCCGCCTTGTCCTTGGCGTCCTTCAAAATTCCGGTTCGATGTGGATGCGCAGCGTTCACCCGATTCTAAACGATCCGCATTCATAGCCAAACACATAGAACAGCCGGGCTCCCGCCATTCAAAACCTGCATTCAAGAATATCTTATCCAACCCTTCCTTTTCAGCTTGGTCTTTTACAGGGCCAGACCCAGGTACAACCATAGCCAATTTTATAGAATCAGAAATTTTATTACCTTCAACTACTTTTGCAGCTTCCCTTAAATCTTCAATTCTAGAATTTGTACAGGACCCGATAAATATTTTATCCAACAAAATATCTTTTATGGGCTCTCCCATTTCTAATCCCATGTAATCCAATGCGGGTTGAAATTTTCCATTAGTTGAAAAAGGAATTTCACCTTCAACATCCACAACTAATTCAGGTGATGTTCCCCAAGTAACCATAGGATTTATATTGTTTGCATTTATTTCAATTATTTTATCAAATACAGCATCTTCATCACTTTGTAGAGTTTGCCAATATTCATGAGCCTGTCCCCATAATTCACCTTTAGGAGAAAATGGTTTCCCATTTACATAGTCCAAAGTTGTTTGATCCACAGCGATTAAACCAGCGCGCGCGCCAGCTTCAATGGTCATATTGCAAACAGTCATTCGCCCTTCCATGGATAATGCTTTTATCGTATTGCCGCCAAATTCGATAGCATAGCCTGTCCCCCCCGCTGTACCAATTTTGCCGATAATAAATAAAATTAGATCTTTTGCAGTGATGCCTTGTTTCAATTCCCCATCTACTTTGATGAGCATATTTTTTGATTTTTTCTGAATTAAACATTGGGTGGCCAATACATGCTCAACTTCTGATGTACCAATTCCAAATGCCAAAGCACCCAAAGCACCGTGAGTTGATGTATGAGAATCTCCACAAACGATAGTCATACCGGGAAGTGTTAATCCCTGCTCTGGGCCAATCACATGAACAATGCCCTGATTCGGATCTGACATTTTAAATTCTTTGATTTGAAAAGAATCACAATTCTTGTCCAGTGTATCCACTTGTAATTTTGATATGGGATCTTCAATCCCTTTATCTCGGTCCTTAGTTGGAATATTATGATCAGGAACCGCCACATTTGCTTCGGTTCGCCACAAGGAACGATTTGTCAAACGCATTCCATCAAATGCCTGGGGTGATGTCACTTCATGAATAAGTTGCCGATCAATATACAACAGACTGGTCCCATCTTCATTTTCACGGACAAGGTGACTATCCCATAGTTTGTCAAATAATGTTTTTCCGCTCATGCTTTAAA
>Ga0208407_1000856_pt1 | contig 14264 bp, 8 predicted proteins | sample ETNtaG_9_FD_185775 | JGI IMG/M metagenome (GOLD analysis project Ga0208407, IMG submission 185775) | Marine microbial and viral communities from oxygen minimum zone, Eastern Pacific Ocean - ETNP201406SV69 (SPAdes) (version 2) | ecosystem: Environmental > Aquatic > Marine > Oceanic ...
GAGTTGGTAGTGCTTCAGGTCCAAATCGAGCATTTGGTGGGGCAGAGGCAGGAGATGGGATGAACTTCTTCGTCATACCAAACCTAGGTAAGCAAATCGAAGATTACACCAACAACTATTGGATAGCACCCAACGAAACAGTAGCAGTTTGGGGCGGTGGCAACAACTTCCTAAATAGTGGTGAAACGGATACACAAAAAGTCGTCAATTACATCGTCAACCATGTCAATGACCTAGCATCTAATGGTGCTAGAGACATCATAGTACTCAATATGCCACCTTTAGAAAAAGTACCCACCTATTCTGATGAAAGCGATAATGACAAGCAGGCTATGCATGCTAGAATGATTGACTACAATGCAAAACTGGATACTGCAATGAGTGCTAGAGAAAGTGCCCTAAATATTAACATCAACTTAATCGATGTATTCCAAATGTATGAAACACTATACTGGAATAGTTCATTCTATGGTATTTCCAATGTCACCCATTCAGCCTGCCACCACCAAGGAATTACATGTGAATCGGGCGATTATATCGAACCTACCGTTGACGAATTTATGTTCTTTGACAAAATACACCCTTCAGGAACTTCACAAAAGTTACTAAGTATGTACATCCTAGAGCAACTTGGTACACCTGACACTGATGGCGATGGCATTGAAAATAGTGCTGACAATTGCCCAAAAACACCTGTTGGAGATGCTGTAAATCACTTTGGATGCCGACTAGCTGATCTTGATAGTGACAATGATGGAGTTAACGACTTTCTAGATCAATGCCCTGGAACAAATGTTGGAACTACTGTTGATAATGATGGTTGTGGAGAATATCAGAAAGATACCGACCAAGACGGAGTTACAGATGATATTGACGCCTGCCCTGATACATCATCTAATCAACAGGTCGATGCCTATGGCTGCGCTGACTATCAAAAGGATACAGACCAAGACGGAGTTACTGATGATATTGACGCCTGCCCCGATACTGATTCTGGAGTTGAAATTAATCAAATTGGTTGTGCACAAAACCAAATTGATGGTGATTGGGATGGTGTCATGAATGACGCAGACCTATGCCCAAACACTCCTTATGATGAACAGGCTAATCATCACGGTTGCTCACCTAGCCAACTAGATAGTGATAGTGATGGAATTTCTGATGATATTGACTTATGCCCCACCACTATAATTAATCTAACCGTTGATTCATTCGGGTGCGCATTGTATGAAATCGATTCAGATTCAGATGGCATTTCAGATGATGTTGATGAATGTGATTTCACGCCTACTAATGAAATACCCAACAACATAGGTTGTTCACCCACTCAAAGGGATTCAGATGGCGATGGACGAAATGATGCATTAGATGAATGTCCTTCCACTAGAGGTTCAATTAGAGGTTGCCCGATTATGGAATTATCATTTACAGTGTCTCATTGGCCTGCACATCATAATGACACCGCTACAATAATTGTAAACGTGAGTTGTGAATATAATTGTACTTTCACATCTACTTTTGACGATGAGATAATCGATAACCAAAGTACTGGGATTGTTGAAATAATTGTAACTCCAAAAATTGGAGAATATGATTTAGTTCTAAGGATTGATAAAAATACATCTTGGGCTGAAAAGAATGTCATTTTACAATGGCCTGAAAAACCATTCATCGATATTTTAGATGATGACATAATGAATTTAGAAATAAACAATGAAGAGGCATCCAGTGAAACAAATGCTAATGTAAATTCTTGGGAATTAAGTCCAGTCATAGAATATCTATTAGTTATTTTATTTATTATTTGTATAGGTCTAACAATGGGGACAATTGTTAGACTTAATAAAACAAAAAAACCAATTATTGAATGGGAACAAAACCTCACTGCATTATCCACATTAGAAGTAGAAAAAGATCTGATAGTACAACCAACATTAATTTTAGATTCGCCTTTGTTGGATAATAAATCACATATCGAAATTCAAAACACGCAATCAGATGCTAGTAATATTTCTTCAATTGATGAGATATTTGATTGAGGTGCGAGGGAGTAGGGAGTAAGCCCCTTTCTGTTGACCTTTCAGTTGGCTGCATTCAACTTAGCATCCTACCCGTTCCTCGCTCATGCTGGTCAGCGGAACTGTTTGGACTTGCTCCGGCGCGGTTGCTCGTCTCAGCCAGCAACAGACAATCTCCTCCTTGCGGATTCATCGTACACGACTGCACTGGTTCGTTTCTGAAGCAGAGCCAGCCCTTCCGGGCTCCCGAAGTGAATCGGGGCGCCTGCATGGTGGAGAGGGGACTTTCCTCAGTGTCGTACACTGTCAGCAGCCCTCCTACTCCCTCGCAACCCTGCGAGACGCCTATCTCCTATCAAAGGAACGGATTTCCAATAAGGGGGTAGATTCGACCCTAGAAAGGATTTCTAGTGCCATGAGCTTCTATTGTACGGGAGGTTGACCACCAGAGTATTGCTGTCCGTACTGCTGCTGATATGCTTGAATTTGTTCGGGCGTCCATTGATATTGTTGAGCTTGTTGATAATTCTGCATCTGGTCTAAGTTCTGATTTTGATAACTTCCTTGTACGGCAGGATATTCTTGTTGTAATTGAGGCGAGGGTTGCGCTGTTGCAGCCAAAGCTGACATCGCCTCTGATGGACTTGCATAAGTGGAGGTTGGTTCATCATCTTCCCAATCGTCTTCCCAATCATCAGTATCATCCAATACTGATTCAGAAGAACCACCGCTCCTTAGTGCAAGAGATACTACCAATGTCAGAATTAGAAGCAACACGGCAATCACCAATATCCAAGTTAATGGAACATCTTGAAGGGCGTTACCAAGTGGATCATCCCCCCCTTCTCCTCGAACATTGATATGTTCGCCCTCAATAGAAGAACCATCTTCTAATGCAATTATAATCCATCTCTCACCCTTATCATCTGGGATCCAATCTATGTCGTAAGTTACTCTTTCCCCCATTGGCACCACCACTGATACTGGAACGGGGGTTAATGTTCGGTTCTCCCCGTCCCTACCAACTTCGTAGGCAAGTAATTTCGCACTTCCTGTGGTATGTCCACTGTTTCTTAATTCAAGTGTCACCATCGTTGTCTGACCTACATCAAGTTCCCCGCTTCTAGAGTAACTTATTTTTGTCAAATCTATGTCAGCAACAAGGTGTTCTATATCCCATGAAACAAAAGGTTTCGAACCACTATTGAACTGTACTGATGTCAGCATACCGTTTCCAGCCATATCGCTTCCTTTAACCCAAACCGAGAGCACTAGAGCATCTTGATAGGCATTATCTGGAAGACGGCTAGCAACATCAATGACTGTATATACTGAAATTGACTGACCTACAGGTGAGCCACTCACATTGAGTGGTTCATAGCCTTCAATTAGTGCTGGACCATTGTTTTGGCTAGCTAAAGAAACTTTGAAGAATAATTGAAGAGTATCTGCGTCCAATTTCTCTTGTTCTGAAAGTAGCAATTCTATTTGAACTGCAGATAAATCAGTTATGGAAATAATAGTGCCTTCCCTAGGGGCATCAACATCTACAGGAGTTGGAGAATTGCCATCAACCTCGATCCAGAACAAAGTGGATGTAGAATCGGTACCATCTACTGCTTCTGCAGGTAAACCACTCAATTCAAACGAAAGCGCATGGCTCTTAGATTCTGTAGGGGCGATCAACTGTGCCAAGAAATAACCATTCATCGTAGAAACAATAGTTCGCTCTCCATCCAAGAGAATGGAGACTTCGAATGGCAATGTGGGGTTAAGTCCTGTTTCAACAAATGTAACTTGCCCTGAGATGTTTAAACCCGTACTAGGCCTTACCCAAGCACTTTGGCCAATCACAGAACCCTCTTCAGCCTCTAATAGTACACTTTCACCCAAGATGGCTAAATTAGGTGAAAAACGCCAACGAAGTTGAGGTAATTCAAGCCATGACTCGGATCCACTGCGATCACGCACCGTAATGGCAGGTGCCCTGCGGAGGTCATTTTCAATAGGCAAACCCCATTCCAATGTAAATGAAAGACGTAATTCTAATTCACTAGTGAAAGCAGTTATTTCCCCACTTCTTGCATGAATATGGCAAGAGTCTACAACAAGGTAGTTGCCAGTGCCATTGCAGCGATTGGTTGAAGCATTCCAAATTACTTCTAAGGAATCAACAATTGAGTTACTAGCAAGTTGTAATCTAACATCTTCTAAATCGGATAAACCATTAGGCTCATCAAATGGAATGGAAATCTCATAGTTAGTTGCAGGATGTAACCAAGAATGTTCTCCATCTGAAAAACCACCTGTACCTAGAATCCATGGATCACCATCTTGACCCAACTGATAAGTGAATAGTTGTTCATCAACACCTGGGCCACCCGACCCCATTACGAGGTTTCCTGCAGCATCAGAGCCAGCAATATATCCTGCCACAATGCCACCATTAGGCCCATCCGTGTCATCAAAGTGAAACGTGTAATTACCTCGCGCTTGTTCGATGTTAGAAGGAGTCAACATATGATATTCAAGGAATTCAGATGCGTTAGGCATACCATCATAATTTGCATCATCTAACCAGTCCCTCCATATCATTAGTGAAAGTTGGTCGGGTAGAAGTGGACGATCATAGATTTCCACTCTGATTTCTTGAGTAAGAGATTGTGACAAGTGGTCATATTTACGAATATTTTGATCTATCACCATGGGCGCTAACGAATCTATCTCGTAAGTGCGGTTCAATGTAATTGAAGAGTTATTTTCTTGACCATGAAGGGGATAAAAATCTACTCTGTACTCAATAGGTTGAGAACTCAATGGTGCAACTAAATTGAAATCTATTGAACCATTAACTAGAGCAGTAGAATTGGCTACAACTACATCATTCTCAAACACCCTTACAGCTATGTCACCTGCTCTAGGGCCTAGGAATCTATCAGCATTAGGGAAGCCAAGATCTACTGAAATCATAATGGGCGTATTGGCTTTCAAATATAGACGATCTTCAGGGATTGGATCCCCCAAATCATTGTACATCTCCCATGAATAGATTTCTACATCGTTTTCAACTGCTTTAACTGAGCCAGGGCCAAAGTTCTGAGTCATTGGAACACTACGTCTTCCATCGTTAAGAACAACTCTCACTCTCAAAATTAATTCTTCTTCATCGTCCCATGAAGCATTCAAACGAATCCGCATAGCACTCGTTACAGAGGTGCCATTGACATTGACATTGCACCCATCTACACTATCCCAATAAATCATATCATTATCCGATGAACCTTCTGCAGGAGTTAATGTCCCATCAAATTTGCATAGGACTTTTACTTGATGTAGTGAGCCGGCCAAATCTAATTGAACTGCATGAACTGTACCGGTAGGGGCTGTGTGTGTAGAGTTGACTTCAATCCACTGATAAGATGGTGCAAGTGTTGTTGTGGCGTTAGTTATGGACAGTGAATCACTACTAACCTCATCTGTAGAAGAAAATGCAGTTATTGTGCCCTTAAGTGAACCTGCATTCGTCATTTGTACTGTTAATGGTACATTCTTAACATTAGATGAACTAAAAATAAGCGGCATTAAATCATTAATTGACCAAATCATTTGATCAAATACATCGTAACTCAAATTAGCTACTGGATAATTCACAGCCGACACCCCACCAAGAGTAAAAACTCCATAGTCGGCACTCACAGTAAATACGGCCATAGCATAATCTACACCTACTTGATTATTAGAAGTTGGCCAAATAGGAGAAACTCCTGATAATTGAGTATTCAAACTATTCAATGATGTTAGGTCAAATGAGATGATTTGTGAATCTGAAAATGTGCCAAAAGACTGATTGTAAACTGAAACCCCACCCACGGAAAGCGACAAAACAAGATTTTGAATTCCTGCTGACGTAGGATTCAATGAAAATCTCATTAAATCAAGACCAGTATTAGGTAGCCATATTCCTACTTGTTGAGAAGAAGGAGCATTGAAAGTGAAATCATTGGAAAGAAGTCCTGTTGAAAGCCTATCCTGCCAACCCCAAGGACCTATATTTGGGTGGGCTAATTCCCATTCATTTAGCCCATCTAGACCCACATCAATACGTGGTTCAAAGGGCAATCCCCCTGAATCGAAATCAATCTGAACAGAACGGAAATCTGCATTAGATGAACTGGACTGCCACTTGAATTGCAAAGTATGGACGTAACTTGAGAAGGTTTGGATCCCACCACTAGTCGAAACTGCACTAAATGAGCCCCCATCAGAAGCAACCATCAGTTGGCCTGAACCAGAATAAGCGGCGGTAGTTTTTATCTGAGAAATCGGCCTAAGACTCTCAAATATAGGAGATAGAATCGTGCCTGAACCAGGATATGAATCACCATCCCAATTTAGATTCCCAGACCAACTGGGATTTCTTGTAAAGGTCTGAGCATACCTGCCCTCAACATTGATGCTGTGAATATTTAACACTGTACTTGATGGCTGATGCAAATGAATGCTTATTCTTATTGTAGGATGCTTTATCCAATCAACAGCACCTAAATCTGCAAAGATTTCTGAACGACCCATGAAACCATTAATCGGCTGTTTTGTTACTCCATCCAATATGTCCCATGTTAATGAAGAACTACCAGATGAACTAGCATCTATACTCATCATACCATATTGGCCCGGAGAAGTTAACTGTGAACCAGTAGCACTTGGGCCAAATTCAGCAGAGGTCCAATTTGCATAACCTCCAGAAACACCTGAGCCAACGGGTAAAACCGAAACATCATCTAGATTCCAGCCAGTGTAAGTTACTGAACCATCAGTACTACCAAGTCCGAAACGAACTTGGAAATTAGAATTACCATTGATATAGCTAGAAATCGAATTAGTCACCAGATTGTAAGAACCATCATTTACACCTCCAGAATTAGAATAAATTTGAGTCCAACTACCTTGAGCGTTCTTGACATGAACATAGGCATGATCGTAGTAATGATATTCAACTCCAAGCCTCTTCCAGTAGGACAATTGCCAATTTCCTGAACATCCACCACAATCCATTACTGGAGAGGTAGCCCAATAAGTAGTACTCATGTAATTGGGATAATTCCCGTTGTATGTGTAAAGAGCCTTACTTCCTGAGTGGACACCCGCATTTTGACCCAGTGATGAATCATACCCCCAAGACCAACCACCAGATGATTGTAAGGACCAGCCATGGTTTGAATTTTCAAAATCCCAATCCCAACCCATAGGGAGAACAGTCATACCAGAACTAGAATTGTAATCTACTGCATCAGAAATTGTCCCTGACATATTCCAATCCGTAGCAGAAGACCACGTCATGGCTTCAGATACCGGATTGATATGGGGTTTCAAGGTCAAATCCAAATCAGTGGCAGCCTCATCAGCGGGAACTTCTAGTTGCAACACATTTGAGGTCCCATTTGGATAAAATGTCACGGGAATTGTTGTCTCCAAATTTACCGGAGTATGTTGTACTGCGGACCAATCCTCAAGTTCAGATGGAGGATCAATAAAAGAAACAAGAGGAGAACCCAAAAGAAGTAGCACTAACATAGATGGCAGAAACAGGCGGCCGAGACTACGCTCCATATCATGTACGGAGTACATGGGGGGTTTGTCAATTATTCGGCCTAATGAGATGCCTTTGAATCATCATAAATTTAGGCAAATCATATGCTCCCCCTACCCCCCCGGCGGTTTGAGCATCATGGATGAGGTAGAGGCAGCGAAACAGGCAGCGGGCATTGCCGCATGTGATTTCGTTACCGATGGAATGGACATCGGTCTTGGAACGGGTTCTACAGTTCGTCACACAGTAATTGAACTTGGGCGAAGAATGAATGATGAAGGATTGAACATCCGAGGAGTTCCTACGAGTATTGAAACAGAGCAATTAGCCAGAAAATTAGGCATTCCCCTGATTTCTTGGGATGAGGTCGGGAGGTTGGCTGTGACTATTGATGGCGCTGATGAATTCGATTCTGAATATCATTTGATCAAAGGAGGAGGAGGAGCCCTTACTCGGGAAAAAATTGTAGCACAGGTTTCAGATGCTATGGTCGTTGTTACCGACCCTCGCAAAGATGTAGGTACTCTTGGAGAATTCCCACTTCCAGTAGAGGTTATTCAATTTGGTTGGGAAGTCACTCTTAGACACCTCCAAGAAATCTGCCCGGGCACTGTATCAAGGAGAGGTAGTGCAGAACCATTTGTAACAGATAATGGCAACTATATCATTGACTGTAACTTTGGAGCAACAATCACTGACCCTGTAAAACTTGAGTCTCAAATACAAGGAATTGCAGGAGTTGTTGAAGTGGGGTTATTCACTCACATGGCTGATGCCATTGTCATTGGCTCCCCTCAAGGAATAGAAGTCAGAGTCAAAGCCAACGGCAGGCTTGCTTGAACCACTACACCCGCTTTGGTCAAATAGGGGGGGCACTCCCGCGGAAGTGGGCCTTTAGCTTAGTCAGGTAGAGCGACGGACTCTTAATCCGTCGGCCGCGGGTTCGAACCCCGTAAGGCCCGCCTACTCACATCTAGTGAAGTATGTTTTAGCACACCCATTGTGATTATAGAGGGGTGCTTTGTCCCGAGGCTGGGTCTGTAGCTTAGTCAGGTAGAGCACCGGGCTTTTAACCCGGGGGTCGCGGGTTCGAACCCCGTCAGTCCCGCTGTTTTGCTAACTAAGTATCTTGTATTAGTTATCACGAGATTATTGTAGTCCCTAACTCGCCACGCATTGCACCTATAGCATCACCAGGTTTGCATAAAATCACCTTCATTCCTGGCCTAGATTCCTTGGCAAAAAGCATTGCCTCAACTTTAGGACCCATACTCCCAACTGGGAACTGTCCATCGGCAAGGTGGCGCTTTGCATTTTCAACACTAAGTTGGAGGATTTTGCTCTCATCGTCTTCACCAAAGTTGAGCATAATTGAATCAACCGCTGTGGAAATAAATAGATAATCTGCTTTGAGTGAAGTGGCTAACAAAGAACTCACCCTATCTTTGTCAATTACAGCTTCAACTCCTTTGATTCCACCTTTTTCAGCAACCACTGGAATTCCCCCTCCACCCCCACAAAGAACTACTGCTCCGGCTGAAAGAAGTGCTTCAATTGCGTCAGAATCAATGATGGAAATAGGCATAGGGGAAGCGACTACTCTGCGAGGACCTGTGTCCCTGTTAGTAACGCCAATAGACCATGATTTAGGGACAGCATCCAAATCATCTATGACGGGCCCAATGGGTTTGGTAGGCTGAGAAAATGCAGGATCTAATGCTGAAACCTCAACCCTAGTCAGCAGAGTAGCAACTTGTTCATGCCTGCCTCTTCTCTGAAGTGTGTTGTCAAGGCGTGTTGCTATGTCATGCCCCAAGGTACCTTGTGTCGCTGCAACCCAATGGTCCAAACCATCTGGCATAGGGGCATCATCATTAGAAACCGCTCTTCTGTCATACAATGCTTCCTCCATCAACAACATTTCACCTACTTGAGGCCCATTTCCATGAGTTAACACAACTCTCAAGCCGGCTTCTAACAAGTCAACAACATCTTCTAGAACTGAAAACATCACATTATCTGCAGCAGATTTAGCAACGCCTCCTGTGAGAGAGGGGTTAGACAGAGCATTTCCTCCCACGGCATAAACAGCCAACCTTTGGTGGCCTCTCTCAGGTACATCAGACATGGGAACAAGGAGCGGCAGGGACGCTCACGAATAGATGTATCCGGTAGTTGCGAGGGGGCTCGATTCAAATGTACGAAGCGAACCGCGAAGTACAGGGTGGCTCAGCGTGACCAAGGGAGTGTGGGTTAGTGATGTCCACAAAGGTGACCATGATGAGCAGAACGTTGAGTTGAAAGGATGGGTTCATCGTACTCGTGGTTCTAACAAAATTTGGTTTATTGTACTTCGAGATTCTACTGGAATTATCCAATGTGTCATCAAAAGAAGCGATGTCGGTGACGAGTGCTTTGAGGCTTTGAAATCTTCACTGATTGAGTCTAGTGTCATACTTTCAGGAATCGTAAATGTAGATCAGCGAGCACCGGGAGGCCACGAAGTAGTGGTTTCATCTGGTGAAGTAATAGGTGCTGTAAATCCTGAAAATCCATTCCCCATTACAGAATCTGCAATGGAAAGTGCTGATGGAGGTGAAACCGAGTTCCTTCTTGACAATCGCCACCTCTACCTCAGAACCAACAGAATGACTACTATGTTGAAAATACGTTCATCTGTTTTCGGAGCAATTCACTCATACTTCAGAGATTTAGATTTCATAGAATACCAAGCGCCTAATTTCGTTGCAGGAGCAGTCGAAGGGGGTAGCACCTTGTTTGAAGTCCCATATTTCCCTAACGAAAAGAACCCTGATAGGAAAGCATACTTGACTCAATCTTGGCAACTCTATGCTGAAGCAGCTATGCCTGCTCTAGAGAGACTTTACACAATCGCACCCTCTTTCCGCGCTGAAAAAAGCCGTACTAGGCGACATCTAACTGAATTCTGGCATGCTGAGATGGAAATTGCATGGGGAGGTAATTCTGATGTAATGAATCATGGTGAAGCATTAGTCAGGCATATTTCCTCAACCCTACTTGATGAGAGAAGTGATGAACTAGAGAATTTAGGTAGAGATCTTGATTTGGTTGCTAGATATGCAGACAACCCCTACCCTAGAATGAGATATGATGAAGCAGTTGAAACATTACAAGGAATGGGTGTTGACATTGAATGGGGTCAAGACCTTGACTATTCAAAGGAAAAGATTCTAACTCAAGATTTTGAAGTTCCAAACTTCCTAACCCACTATCCTAGAATCGCTAAACCATTCTACCACAGACCTGACCCAGATGATCCAAAATATGTGCTCTGCCATGATCTACTTGCACCAGAAGGATACGGTGAAATCATTGGTGGCGGCGAGCGCACATGGACTGAAAAGGAGATTCTAGAAAGAATTGATGAAGAAGGTACGCCACACGAACCCTACGAATTCTACATCGATGTCCGCCGCTTTGGAGGAGTGCCCCATGGCGGGTTTGGATTGGGGGTAGACCGAGTATGCTCCTGGCTTACTGGAGCGGACCATATTCGTGAAGTGATACCATTCCCTCGTGATTCTAGACGAATAACGCCTTGAAAATATTTCACATTAGTGGAGAATCAAAACCCTCATCCAATGGGTCAGGTAAAACTGACTCGCTAGACTGATAGGATGATTCCCTCAGCACATCAGATTTACTAGAGGCCCTTTCATTAGATGCAGAGCCTTCATCTGGGGATGACAGAATAACCATGACAAAAATTCCAATGAATAGTATTAGAAGAATGGCAAATGACTCTTGTGATATCCCTCCACCCTCTCTAGTTTTGATAGCAACAACAACCAACATCAGTAGTGCGACCAACAACGCGGGAGTAAGTCGGCGCCACTTCATCATTGATTCCATACGCCGGCCACTTGATGAACCCAACCCATGTCCGAACAGCATGGACTTCAAGATTGATACTGCCCGAAAGAAGGCCACGGGAGCCTGTGCTGGTTGGTTAATGACCTCTGTAGCATCTTGGGGAGAGACAAAAGAAGACGCATTTGATCAATGCCTAGTCGAATTAGGGTTAGGTGACTCTCGCCTAATTCGTATGGAAGGTGCGATGCTACCTATGGGATTTGAGCCAACACAACCTGAAAATCTAGCAATGGGTTCACTTGTAGAATGCCATATTGCAGAATCATTCACTTATGATGGAGGTACTGCATCCGCTGGAGTTGCTTGGGCTCAATGCGTCACACCAGAAGGTGATGAATGTGCGATTGTAGCAACAATTGCAAGCGGAGTTTCCTATGAAGAAACTGAGCTTCTTCTCAAGCGAACTCTAAAGCAAAAACTTGCTTCCCGAGATTTAGAGGTCGTCAAACATCAAATTGCTGTCGATGAAGTAACTGCAGCAGATGAACACCATGGCTGCGCAATTGCAGCACTGATACTACCTGAAACACTCAATATGCAAAGTGGAGGCGTTGGAAGAGTAAGGGGTGGCTTGACTAGAAGTGCTGATGGATTTAACTCCGGCAAAGGAACTAACCGTCAAGCAACAACAACAAAATCTGGCGATTTTAGTTTCTAATCAAGAGGGCGACACATGGATTCGCAACAGCGAGAATTTCTCGTTATACGTTGTACTGAATGTGAACGACACTTTGGTTCCCTATCTTCAATAACAAAATTTACATGTCCTAGTTGTGGAAATGTAGGGGAACATCCCATTGTAGATCGTGCAAAAGATGATGCTGATTTATCACAAAGAGTGGCCCTAGCAAATGTACCGCCCGAGTTGCGAGCCAATTTAGAGAAACAATTGAGTGGAAGGGAAAAATTCCAAGATTACGATGATGAACTGCCCTCTGCTCGCAACCTGCTAATAATAATCAGTAACCTCATAGATGAAGATGGAATTATCACATTAGATAAGTTAGACGCTGAATTATCTCGCCGAGCTATCGAATCACCTAATGCCGAGGAACTGATTGACATGGCTGAATCTCAAGGCCTACTGATGCGCCATACTCATGGCGGATGGCTGTGGCTTGGATAAACAAGTTCTTGAAAGAAGGTTAGGTCGAAGCGCTGTTGGGGCCCGTGGGTTAGCCTGGCCTATGCTTGGGCGTTTGGGACGCTTAGACTCCGGTTCAAATCCGGACGGGCCCACTTGACATCACTAGTTTAGGCGGCGTTGCACTTCTAATTGATCTAGCCGATAGGTTACTGCTAGAAATCCAAGCGCTGCAATAAGCATCCAAACCATATCTGGTTGGACGATTATCAAAGCCGGCATTGACAATAAAAGAAGCAACGAGGTGAACCAAGTAGCAGATACTGCTAATCGACTTGAAATTGGAGTCTTACCAATACCTCGAACATACCAATTCCAACCTCTTTTCCATAGGCCTGAAAAAAGTAAAAGAGAAATCCTAGGAAGAAACTTAGGAACTCTTATTCCTGATTTTTCATTTCTATAGACTGAACGTACAGGGACTGATTCGAATGGTATTGAATCTGCACCAACATTAATCATCCACCAATTGGGATATCCATAACCTTGCCACTTTTCTATCCAATCCCATTCCCTTAGTGCCGCAACTGAAACAGCAGTATAACCGCACTGAGGGTCGCTAACTTTTCTGCCAGACGCAAGAGTTGTTAATTTCCCAAGTAACCAAGAACCTACTCTTCGATTAGCAGGCATATTACCCAAACCACCTGAATGAGCCCAACGATTGCCTTTGACAAAAGGAACTCTAGAAAGTGGTTCAATTAATGTATCAATATCTTCGGGATCCATCTGACCATCGCCTGCCATCACTAATGCGGCCCAATCTCCTGATGGCACCAAATTCTCATCTATTTGAGAAATTACTTCCCTGTAACCTCTAGCAATGGCTCCTCCAACACCTGTTCTTTCCGTTGAAACTAATATCCCTTGTTTAGGTAGTACTGAATTTGCTATTTCTGCTGTATTGTCTTTTGAGCCATCATCTATCACGACAATAAGGTCGACCCACTTGGGAATTGAAGTTATAGCGCCCTCAATGTGGCCTTCCTCATTATGCGCTGGCATCACTATTGCTACCCTCCAATTGCCGCGCATCAAATATGCGGCGGCGTATGCAGTCTTTCAACAAGTTCCAGCACTTATCTCCTCTACAGACCGAATCATTAACGCTGAATGAGTTTCAGCCGCGGCTGATAAGATGCGTTTGGTATTCGTTGCCCGCGAACAATCACTTCGTCTAGGCTCGGCAGTATGTAGAGGTTCAGACTTCGCTGAAGAGGTAATTGTCATCTCATTAGATGATGATGAGGTACAACGCCAACTAGTCGAAGAAGCGGGTGGTATTTTTGTTGTACATGAAGGCCCAGCACACGCACCAGAGTTGGCTCGGACATTAGTTAATCTAGAACTTGAAGAATCAGCCAATACAATAGCTATTGGATTAGATAAACATTGGAAATTAAAGGATTTACCGATGCACATCGCCTTGGCTAGAAGCCGCCACGACATCTACATTGCATTCAAACACCGCTCCGCTAATGAAAGAACTCAGGAAATATTAGAAAATGAAAAGGCCATAACAATTGCTTCCTATTCCTATGAAAATGCAGCCATATCTGTATGTGCCTTCACCCCTGCTGGACTAGAAGCACTTTCA
>Ga0208407_1000861_pt1 | contig 14232 bp, 14 predicted proteins | sample ETNtaG_9_FD_185775 | JGI IMG/M metagenome (GOLD analysis project Ga0208407, IMG submission 185775) | Marine microbial and viral communities from oxygen minimum zone, Eastern Pacific Ocean - ETNP201406SV69 (SPAdes) (version 2) | ecosystem: Environmental > Aquatic > Marine > Oceanic ...
TTGAAGAAATTAAAGATTCAAATATTAGAGGTAGAGGGGGTGCAGGATTTCCTACAGGTGTGAAGTGGGGATTTTTAGCAGAAGACCAAGAAAGATATTTAGTTATTAATGGAGATGAATCAGAGCCTGGTACCTTTAAAGACAGAATTTTACTCGAAAGAGACCCCCATCAATTAATTGAGGGAATAATAGTTACCTCTTTTGCTTCAAATATATCAAAAGCATTTATTTACATTAGAGGAGAATATGCAAAACCTGCAAGAAGGGTTCAAGACGCTATTGATCAAGCTTATGAAAAAGGATATTTAGGAAAAAATATTTTTGATTCAGGAAAGAACCTAGATGTTTTAGTTCATTTAGGGGCAGGTGCTTATATCTGCGGTGAAGAGACGGCACTATTGAACTCACTAGAAGGCAGAAGGGGAGAACCAAGATTAAAACCCCCCTATTTTCCAGCAGTAAAAGGTCTTTATAATAAGCCAACTCTAGTAAATAATGTAGAAACAATATCCTCTGTTCCTTGGATTATAAATAATTCTGGAAAAGACTATGCAAAGTTAGGAGTAGAAGGGTCAACTGGTACAAGAATATTTAGTTTATCTGGACATGTAAATAATCCTGGAAATTTTGAAATTGAAATGGGATGCTCCTTTGGTGAGTTTATTGATACTTTTGGAAAAGGTATAAAAGAAAACAAGTCTGTAAAAGCTTTTATTCCTGGAGGAGCCTCTGCTCCATGGTTTACGGGTAGCCAATTAGATATAAAAATGACAATTGATGATGTTGCAGATGCTAAATCTATGCTGGGTTCTGGTGCTGTAGTGGTTATGGATCAAGATACAAATCTTGTACTAGCTGCAAAAAGTATTGTTAGCTTTTTTGCACACGAATCTTGTGGTCAATGTACTCCATGTAGGGAAGGCACTACTTGGTTAGAAATGATATTAGATAGGATTGCAAGTGGTAGAGGAAGAACGTCAGATATTGATTTGCTTCTGGATGTATGTGATAACATATCTCCCGGCTTAACTTGGCCTCCAAAAATGACTACGATTTGTCCACTCGGGCCTTCTGCAGTATCTCCTATTACTTCATTAATGGGTAGTTTCCGTGATGAAGTTGAGAGCTTACTTCCAAAGAAAGTGTTAATTAATAATGAGTGAAAATATCAAATTTACAGTAGACGGCAAACAGCTTGAAGCAAAATCTGGAGAGTTATTGATTGAAGCTTGTGAAAAATCGGGAATTCATATTCCACGATTTTGTTGGCATAAAAGATTAGACCCAGTTGGAATGTGCAGGATGTGCCTTGTTGAAGTTGAGACACCTAGGGGGAAAGCCTTAGTTCCTTCTTGTACAACAGAAATAACAGAAGACCTTGTAGTTGATACAGAATCTGAAGTAGTAACAAAAGCACAAGAAGGTATTTTAGAATTCTTATTAATAAACCACCCGCTTGACTGTCCTGTTTGTGACAAAGCAGGCGAATGTCCTCTTCAAGATCAAACTATGGCTTATGGTCCAGGAGAGTCAAGATTTGTAGAAGAAAAAAGACATTTTGAAAAGCCAATCCCTATTTCTGAAGTAATCCTTCTTGATAGAGAAAGATGCATTCTTTGTGCTAGATGTACAAGATTCTCAGATGAAATTTCAGGGGATCCATTAATTGAATTTATACAAAGAGGAAATAAAACAGAAGTTAATACATTTCCTAATGAGCCATTTAGGTCTTATTTTTCTGGAAATACTGTACAAATTTGTCCGGTTGGTGCTTTAACTTCAACATCCTATAGATTCAAAGCTAGGCCTTGGGATTTAAAAAAAGTTTCTTCAACTTGTAACTGTTGTTCGGTGGGCTGTTCAATTGAACTAAATACTTCTCAAAATAAAATGTTAAGAATATTAGGAGAGGATAATGAATTTACTAATCAAGGATGGCTTTCTGACAAAGGTCGATACAACTTTGACTATCTTCATTCAGAAAATAGAGTATTAAATATTATTAGCAACATAGAAGGTTCATTTAACGAGATATCAATTGCAGAAGCAACAACAAAGATTAAAGATAAAATTGAAGAATTAGAAAATCCAAATATCAAATTTTTAATAGGTTCCCATAGTACGAATGAAGAATATTTTGTAATTAATGAAATAGCGAATTATTTAAACAAAGATAAATATTTGAGTAGGGATAGTTCGAATGTATATTTTTGCGACGATCTTTTGTTTGATGGTTATTTTGGTGATGAATATTCGCAAGCCAAACTAGAAGATTTAGATAATTCCGAAACAATAGTTGTTTGGTCTGAAGATATTAAAGATAATTTACCAATTCTTTATCTAAGAATTAAAAAAGCAGTTAAGAATGGCACCAAGTTAATTGTATTTGGACATACCAATACAGCGATAGCAGGGCTTGCAGATATTTATATCGGAAAAGATGTAGTATCTAACAACTTTGATTTAATTGTAAATCCAAGCGAAATAGAAGATTTAAAAAATAATATTGAAGGGAAAAAGGTAACCGTTGTTGCTGGTAAATCAACAGTTTATCAAAAGAAAGAATCACTTGATAACTTAATTAATTACTTAAATGAATCATCCGAATTAAAAGTATTGAATTCTTTCAGTAAGGGGAATACTTTTGGTGCTTTACAAAACATAGATGAAATTAAAGGCTTAAATGAATTTTGTAATGAATTTGATAATGATGCTAAAAATATTGTATTTACCATCGGAGTTAATCCTGTAAATTCATCTCATTTTGCTCAAGCAATTAAAGAAAAACTGATTTCTTCAGATTTTGTAATTTCTATGGATTTATTTATTAATGAAACAACGGAATTAGCCGACTTAATACTTCCTACAACCTCTTTAGGTGAGAAAGAAGGTACTGTAACAAACATCGAAATGAGAGTTATGAAGCAGAATAAAATTCTTCCTGCACCTGGCTCAACATTATCTGAGTGGGAGTACCTAACAGCTATACAAAGAATACTTGGTGTAGATGTCCAATATGAAAATGAAAATGAAATAAATAGTTATTTAGTAAAAGAATATAAAGATCAAGATCAAGTTCCTACTTTTGATAATTTAAATAAACCAAGAAATCTTTTCGGTGTTATAAATAGAAAAGATATCAATATTAATACTAAAGACCTTGAAGAAAGAGACTTTTCTTTATTGATGGTTAGAAGGCTTTATGGGGATTCAACCACTCAAATAAACTCACCTTCGATTTCAATGTTAGGAGCAGAAAGATTTATAGAACTTAATTCTGCAACTGCAAAGAAATATGGAATAAAGGAAAAGGTTGCTAATTTTATACAGGGCTCTACTTCAATATTGATAAATATAGATATAAATGAGCTTCTTCCCGATGGTTTAGTAATAGTTCCTATTAATAGAAGAGGTTTCGAAAATATAGATTCTTCTAAAGATTTTGAAATAACTGAAGCTAAGAATAGGGAGGAATTAAGTGTCAATTGATTTAATTATTTCTGCTATCAAAGCTTTTTTAGTTTTAGGTTTATTGCTAACTAATACAATCTTATTAATTTGGTTGGAAAGAAAAGTTGTTGCAGGAATGCAATCAAGAATTGGTCCAGACAGAGCGGGACCTTTTGGAATTTTACAAACACTTGCTGATGCCATAAAGCTATTACTAAAGGAACAAATAATGCCTTTAAAAGCTGATAGAGCGATGTATCTTTTAGCTCCAATTATTGCATTAGTTCCTTCATTTTTAATATTTATGATTATTCCCCTTGGCCCAGATCTTAACTTAGTAATAAATGGACAAAATGTTAATGTACCGCTTGTAGGTGCTGATCTTAACGTGGGTGTTTTATTTTTTCTGGCACTCTCATCGATTGCTGTTTACAGTGTAGTACTTGCAGGATGGTCATCTGGTTCAAAATATCCACTATTAGGAGGAGTAAGAGCATCTGCTCAAATGATTTCATATGAAGCAGCAATGGGTCTTTCTCTTGTTCCTGTAATTTTATATTCTGGATCTATGTCAATGACTGAAATTGTTAAAAGCCAAGCCGGACATCTTTCGAGCCCAATACCATTTTTAGATGCAATTGTTAGTTTTATTCCAAAGTGGAATATTTTTCCACAGTTTGTAGCTTTCGTAATATTTTTTATAGCCTCAGTTGCAGAAGTAAACAGGGCACCATTTGATCTTGTAGAGGCAGAACAAGAATTAGTTGGTGGTTTCCACACTGAATATTCAGGTTTTAGATTTGCTATGTTTTTTTTAGCTGAATATATCAACATGTTTAATATGTGCGCCATTACAGCAACATTCTTTTTAGGAGGATGGTTAGGGCCTACATTCTCAAACTTTTTACCACCTTTAATTTCAGCATTTATGCCTGCTTTCTGGTTAGGTGTAAAAACTTTTGGTCTTTTATTTATTTATGTATGGATTAGGGCGACTTTGCCACGTTTAAGATATGACCAGTTAATGGAGTTAGGTTGGAAAAGATTAATACCTATATCACTTGTATGGCTGATTCTTACATCAATCGTTTTAGGCCTTAGAGAGTTTGGTTTCCCATGGAGTTAAAAATATTATGAGTGCTGCATACGATTTATTAAAAGGATTAAAAGTAACTTTTAGAGAGTTATTTAGAAAGTCCGTAACTGACAAATATCCAAAAGAGTTTAGAGACAAACCTCAACGATTTCACGGAAGGCATGTTCTAAACAAATATGAAGATGGCATGGAGAAGTGCATTGGTTGTGAGCTATGCGCAGGAGCTTGCCCAGCTCAATGTATTTACGTTAGGGGAGAAGATAATCCTGAAGAAGATCCGGTGAGTCCTGGTGAAAGATACGGTTTCATTTACGAAATTAATATGTTGAGATGTATTTATTGTGCCTTATGTGTTGAGGCATGTCCAACAGAGGCAATTACTATGACATCGTTATTTGAAATGAGTGTTGCAAATAGATCAGAAGCAGTTTTTGATAAATCTGTTTTGTTAGTGGATGAAGAAGGAAACCCAAACACGCATGAAGAACAAACAAAATTAACTAATCCAGAGGAATTAAAAAAAGCTGACGGCTGGATGAGGGCTACATCTTCAAGTGGTAATCCTGAATTTGAAGACACTGTTGGCTGGACAGGATCTTTGGGAGTTGGGGAAAGAGAGCCTGAAAAAGGTCAATCCTTAGAGGAAGAGTAGTATGTTGGATTTAATTTTATTTGCTATACCTGCTCTTTTTGTTTTAGCGGGAGCTTTAATTGTAATATTTGCAAAAAACCCAGTACACAATTCGATGGGTTTGGTCCTCACCCTTGCTTCACTAGCAGTTGTTTATATAACCTTAAATGCAACTTTTGTAGCAATGGTGCAGATGTTGGTATATGCCGGAGCTGTAATGACTCTTTTCTTATTTGTAATAATGATGATAGGAGTAGATAAAGCAGAACAGACTAGAGAAGAAATAAAAGGCCAAACTTTTCTTGTTTTAGGAACATTAATTTTACTTGGTTCGCTATTAGCTTATGTATTTATAAACTCAGGATTTAAATGGGATCTATGGTTCCCAGCTGTTGACTACAGCATTGAGGGAACGCCAGATTTAATTGCTTCAACTTTATTTACTGGTTGGGTTTTTCCATTTGAAGTTATATCTATTCTTTTAATTGTTGCCGCAACAGCAGCCATTGCATTAGCTTATGACACTAAAAGTAGGAAAGATGATGATTGAAGTAACTAGCGATTGGTATTTAACTTTAGCTGCTTTATTGTTTTCAATTGGCTTTATAGGAATGATGGTTCGAAAGAATGCATTGATAATGTTTATGTGTATTGAGCTTATGCTTAATGCAGTAAATTTAACTTTTATTACAGCATCAAGACATTTTGGAACAATTGATGCACAAGTTGCAGTATTTTTTGTCTTGGTAGTAGCTGCTGCAGAAGTTGTTGTAGGTTTAGCAATAATCGTTTCAATATTTAAGAAACAAGAAACAGCTTCAGTGGATATATTAAGGTCTTCGAAAGGTTAGTCATGGAGTATATTTTATTAGCAGTTGTATTTATCCCTTTGATGGTTTCAATATTTTTAAACTCTATCTCTTCATTGCTTAATGAAAGATTAACTACATTCATAACTATCAATGCAGCACTTTTATCATTTTCAGTTTCATTATTAATGTTCGGAGCTCTATTATTAGAAAAATTTAAACCAATTTCTATAGAAATGTATACATGGTTTCCTGATCCTGAAATTAAGTTTGAATTTCTTCTTGATGGTTTATCCGGAACCATGATGCTTTTAGTTACTGGCTTAGGTTTAGTAATACAAATTTTCTCTACTTCTTATATGAGTGGTGATCCTAGATATGTTAAGTATTTTGTATATTTCAATTTCTTTGTTTTTTCAATGCTGCTTTTAGTTATGTCAGCTAATTTCTTAGTTATGTTTTTTGGTTGGGAACTTGTTGGTTTAAGTTCTTATTTGTTAATTTCTTTTTGGTCTGAGAAGAAAAAAGCAGCTAAAGCTGGAAGTAAGGCTTTTGTATTAAATCGAATTGGCGATTTTGGCTTTCTGATTGCTTTAATGATGATATTAAATACATTCGACACTTTTTCTTTCAAAAAAATATTTGAGACAACATTATTAAACCAGCCTGAAAATCTCGATCTTATAGTTATCTTTCTTATGATTGGTGCTTTTGGAAAATCAGCTCAATTTCCATTATTTAGTTGGTTACCAGACGCTATGGAAGGGCCCACCCCCGCAAGTGCTTTGATCCATGCTGCAACAATGGTAACAGCCGGAGTTTTCATGTTGGTTAGAATATCTCCTCTATTACAATTTTCAGAAATTTCTAGCATCTTAATTATAAGTTTCGGCCTCCTGACCGCTTTAATTTCAGCTTTTGCTGCCATTAATCAAGATGATATCAAGAAGGTCCTTGCTTACTCAACGATTTCACAACTTGGATTTATGTTTATAGCAATTGGAGCAGGTGCTTATGTTGCAGCAATTTTTCATTTAGTTACCCATGCTTTTTTTAAGGCATTACTTTTCTTAGGTGCTGGAGCGGTAATACATGAGATGCATCATGAACAAAATATTCATAAAATGGGAGGCTTAAAGAAAAAAATGCCAATGACAGCAGCAATGATGGGTATTGGAACTTTAGCAATTTCTGGAATTCCCCCTTTGGCAGGCTTCTGGTCTAAAGATGAAATTCTGGCTTCTATTTTTGCTAAAGGTGGAATTTACTATGGTTTTTGGGCACTTTCATTACTTGCAGCATTTATGACAGCATTTTATATGGGTAGGCATTGGTTATTAATTTTCCATAAAGAACCAACAAACAATATTGAAGAAGTTCATGAGGCACCAAAAATGATGACTAGGCCGTTGTTGCTTTTAGGTATATTTTCAATTTTTATAGGTTTCATAAACACACCATTTTTTCATGGATTAGAGAAAGTTTTGCACTACACATTAAGTGACGTAGAAATAACGCACTTACCTGAGGGTATTGTTCTAGTCATTCTTGCTTTGATATCAATTGGAGCTGGGTTTACAGGGCTTGGTATGGCATATCTGATTTACATTGTAGATATATTTTCTTATTTTAAATTTGAGATTCCTTTCTTAAAAGAAGTAAGGAGCTTATCGTCGGAAGTACTTTATTTAAACAAAGTTGGACACTATCTATTTGTAGCAATACCTAAATCATTAACAAGGAAAGTAGCAGTAGTAGTTGATGGTTTAGTAATTGATGGCTTTGTTAATGGAGTATCTAGTCTTTTCTACAAATCTTCAAAGACAATATCAGTAACTCAGTCAGGACTTGTTAGAAACTATGTAGTATATTTTGGTTTGTTCTTACTTCTGCTGGTCTCACTTTTTGTAGCTACACCATTGATTGTATTATGAGTATTTTAATTTACACCCTTATGTTGTTTCCACTACTTGGCTCTTTAGTTATCTTTATGATGCCAAAAACCAGATCCGAACTTTTCAGACCAATTGCAATATTTTTAAGCATTATTCCGTTTGGTTTGTGTCTTTATCTTTTTTCAAATTCGAAATCAAAAGGTTCATTTGTAGACATTCATACTATTGATTGGATTAAATCTTATGGAATAAGTCTAACTTTCGGCATCTCCGGCATGTCTCTATTGCTTTTGTTTTTGACAGCGATTTTAATGTTGCTTTCTTTTTTATCAGTAAGTGAGAAGTATTCTCAAAGTAAAGGTTTTATAGGTTCTATCCTTGTTTTACATTTTGCTGTTAACGGTGTCTTTTTAAGTGGAGACCTTCTCTCCTTATTTATATTTTTTGAGGCTTTACTTATTCCAATGTATTTCTTAATGGGCATTTGGGGTGGAGAAAATAGAAGGTATGCAACTATTAAATTTATCATTTATACAGTATTTGGTTCAGTATTTATATTTATTGGAACCGTATACGCAGGTGTTATTAGTTATGGAGTAACTGGACGCTTAGCTCTTGATTTTACGACTTTATCTTCCCTTTCCTTCACTTCAGAACAGTCAAGAATATTATTTTTGATGTTTACTTTTGGTTTCTTAATTAAGGTACCAATATTTCCTCTCCATACCTGGTTACCAGACGCTCACGTTGAAGCACCTACTGCAGGGAGTATTTTGTTAGCTGGAGTTTTATTAAAAGTTGGAGCTTATGGAATATTAAGAGTCTCTATTCCTTTCTTCACAGAGGGCTTCTTAGAATATAAATTTATAATTGCTGTCCTCTCAGTAATTGGAATTATTTATGGAGCAATTGTAGCAATAGCTCAGATCGACATTAAGAGACTTATTGCTTATTCATCAGTAAGTCATATGGGTTTTGTAATGTTAGGGATATCAGCAGGCAATTATTTAAGTTTAGAAGGAGCCATTATTCAGATGGTAAATCACGGTCTAACAACAGGTGCGTTATTTATGCTTGTTGGCTTTCTTTATGAGAGGCGCCACACAAGAAGAATTTCAGAGTTTGGAGGAATAAAAGCAACAATGCCAAAATATGCAGCAATATTTTTATTTTGTTCTTTCGCATCAATTGGGCTTCCAGGATTAAATGGTTTTGTTGGAGAGTTCATGATACTTATGGGCAGTTTTGCAACGTATAAAGTTTTATCTGGAATCGGAGCATTTGGCGTTGTCTTAGCAGCGATATATATGCTTTGGGCATACCAGAGAATGTTTACTGGAGAGATTTCTATAAAAGAGAACAAAGAGCTTGTTGATTTAGATTCAAAAGAAATGATTTCTGTAGTACCACTTTTAGTTTTAATGTTATTTATTGGAATTTACCCAAGCTTTATAGAGAGTTATGTAACTCAAGATGCATTACTTATATCTGAAATAATAGATATCTTTAGCGGGAGGTTGAATTGAGTACAATTAGTCAAGCAATAGGTTTCAATCTCATTGTTATTAGTCCAACCCTTGTACTTTTAGCAACTGCTTTGATTCTTTTATTTTGCACAATAACAATTGAGACATCTGATTTTGTGAAAAAAAGCATAACCTTTGGGGGTATCTTATTAACAATATTCTCAGTATTTTTAAAATTTGGTTTATTTGCCACTGACGGAGTTTCTTCTTACTTCACAGAGAAAATATTACTTGATGAATTTTCTCTTTTTGGGAATGTACTTATTTCATTAATACTTTTATTTAACTTTTCTTCAATTTGGAATACATCTACTGAATTAAAAGATAAAAGAACAGAGGCCATTATTTTAACGCTTATGAGCGCATCTGGGTTCATGCTAATGGTAGATTCTGAGAGCTTTATGATGCTATTTATTGGTTTAGAAATAGGCTCAATTAGTCTTTATGCTTTAGCAGGGATAAACAGAGGAGATCTCTTAAGTAATGAAGCAGCTTTAAAGTACTTTTTACTTGGATCCCTTGCATCTTGCGTTCTTGTATACGGAGTTGCACTAATTTATATATCACTTTCCATCTCAGGTTTTTATGACTCAGCAATTGCTATTCCATATATTGGTGCTGAAAATGTACCCTTAACAACATTTATTGGCTTTCTTTTTGTCATAGTGGGTCTTTTATTTAAAGTTGCTGCTGCACCATTTCAGTCTTGGGCTCCAGATGTTTATCACGGATCTCCAACTGGTTATGTTGGATATATGGCATCAGTTGCAAAGGTTGCATCTTTTCTTGTAATAGGAAGGCTATGCATGGTTTCTCTGCGTTATGTTATGGACAACTTTGAACTCTTCTTCTTAGCAGTAGTAATTATTTCAATTTTTGTTGGTTCATTTTTTGCAACCATTCAGGCCGACATGAAGAGGCTGATTGCATATAGTGGAGTTATTCAGTCAGGCTTTATACTGTCTGGAATTGTTTCTGGTGTCAATGGGACCAGTGCCTCACTATTTTATCTCACAGCATATACAATTCAATTAATTGGAATATTTACGATATTTACCATTATCAGTGGAAAACTTTCTTCCGATTTTTCAATTGAAAATTTGTCAGGACTTTTTGTTGAGAATAAGTTTTTAACAATTTGTTTTAGTATTTTCATGCTTGGTTTGGCAGGAATACCTTTAACGAGTGGTTTTATTTCAAAATTTATTTTAATAACCAATCTTTGGTCTTATGAAAACTATGTCCTTGTATTTATATTGATGTTATCAACTGTTGCAGGGTTTTATTTTTATTTACGACCTATATGGGTTGCAGCGATTGATAAGCCAGAGGCACCTGTTGAACAAATTGCTTTAAAGAGGTCAGAAGTTCTTTCCTTGAGTGTTCTTGCTTTTGCAACAATTTTCTTTGGCTTGCTTCCAGATTCTCTAATTAACTTATCACGATGGGTTATACAGAACTATCTATAATGCTATCAAAAATAACCCCTCCTCCTGTTTTATTCCATCAAGGTGGTTGGGATGAAATTCTTTGGTTTCTAGTACCAGCACTGCTTTTAACCTGGTTAAGAAATAAGCAGAACGAAGAAAATACGGAAGATTAATTTTAGAGAGTAGAAGAAAGACTATATAATTATCGTATGATCGAAATTAAAAACCTAACCATGAAATACAAAAATGGTAAAGGTGTAGATGATATCAATATCTCGGTTGATGATGGCGAGGTTAAAGCGTTACTAGGACCAAATGGTTCAGGGAAATCAACAACAATGAGAAGTCTTATGGGTTTTTTGAATTCATCCGAGGGCTCTCTTAAGGTAAGCGGAATAGATACTATAGCCAACCCTGTTGAAGCTAAAGAAATAATCGGATACCTCCCAGGGGATCCACAACTTCCACAAAATTTAAATTCTAAGTCATTATTTAAACTTGGTGCAGATATGAGAGGTCAGTCCATAGATTACGCAATGGAGTTAGCAGAAAAGTTTGAGTTGGATGTGAAACAAATAGTTAAAGAACTTTCAAAAGGAAACAGACAAAAAACTGCTGTTATTTTGGCATTGTTACATAAACCAAAAGCACTTGTTCTTGACGAGCCAACTTCAGGATTAGATCCTTTTCATCAGAGAACATTTTTTGAGACCATTGAAGAATTTTCTAATAACGGAGCATCTGTTTTGTTATCTTCACATATAATTTCTGAGGTAGAGAAAATAGCTGACTCAATGGCTGTTCTTAAAGTAGGCTCAAAAATTTATGACGAATCATATAAGGTATTCGAAAAGAAAGCAAAAGATGAAGGTAAGGAATTAGAAGATGCCTTTTTTGAATTTTACGATAGAAAGAAGGAGTAATGTTTAATTATTTAAAATATATGTTGAGTGTTCCGAGAAAATTTATAATGACATGGGCTATAGCTCCAGCCTTATATTTCACAATTTTACCCTTATCTTTTGCAAATGAAAGTGTGGAAGGTTTATTGATTGATACTCAAAAAGAAGCATTTAGAGGAATGTCTGAAAATGACACAATGATGAATTTATTGGGAATAGATGATTGGGATAATGTTTTTACACTTGAAGGGATGGTTACATCTTACTTTCTGAATCTATTTGGGGTTATCTTGGTTGCCATAGCCACTATTGTTTTATTAAATAAGATGGGTGCAAAAGCTGAAGAAGATGGAACATTTGAATTCGTCGCCTCTCTTCCAATGACAAGAGCGACTGTTTACTTAACACAATCAGTTGTAGCTATTTTCTTTGGACTTTTCATAACCTTTACATGGACGAATATTATGTACATACCAATGGCAACAATGGAGTTAAGCCAAACACTCGATTACGCCCCTTTAATGAGCTCAACATTAATGGCAGCATTAGCAGGTGTTAGCTATGGTGTGTTAGGTTTTGCTTTAGGTGCTTATACTGGAAAATCATCTTATGCTTGGGGTTTTGGTGCAGGATTAATGGCAATAGAGTGGATAGCAAACTCCTTAAGTGGCACTAATGACTTGTTTCTCTGGATTGATGATAATATTTCATCATTTGGAGCTTATGGGAGTCCTTACCAAGATGGATTAATTGGTGGAGATATAGGTCTTGTATTAGCAAAAATTGCTATCTTTTTAATTATTGGTTTTGTTGGATTTAGAAATAGATCTTTAAATCTAAGATAAATTTTTTTCATACAATGATTTTTCGCTTAAAATTGTAATATGCCAGTTTATTCAAGAACCATAACTGTAAATACAGACATTGAATCTGCTTTTAATTTTACTGCCGACTTCAGAAATTTAGATAAATGGAATGAAGGGGATGATGCAGAACTTATTACAAAAGAACCTTTAAGAGAAGGTTCAGTATTCAAAGTAAAAACACACTTTAACAATCGAGAAATGGTTTTAGATTATGAAATAATTGAGTGGGGAGCACCTCTGAGAGCATCACTAAGAACTGAAACTAATAATTTTGAAATTGTAGATACAATATTTTTATCAGCTAACGCTAAAGGGACTGAGTTAACATACTCTATCGATATTAAATACAAAGGTATTTTTATTATCATTGGTTTATTTTTCGGACCTATGTTTAAAAAATTAATGGATACAAATATAAAAAATCTTGAAGAAGTTCTTAAGCCGCTATAAAGTTCCATTAATTTTATTAGCTTTTCTGTTTGTATTTGCTAATCAAAATAACGAAAATTCAATTATGAGTTTAGAGACAAATCAATTTCCATCAATTCAAGGAAACAATTTAAATAAAATAAAAAAAACTGTACCTGATGATTTTGTTGATAAAGACTTAATAGTAATTGTTGCATTCCAACAATGGCATCAACCATTAGTTGACGAATCAATTGAAAATCTTGAAAATGAAGAGTTAGATTTAACGCATAACATTATTGAAGTACCAACAATTAGAAAGTCTACAAAACTAAATGAGATTTATCTAGATGGTGTCATGAGGAGAGCTATTAGGGAAGACAAAATCAGAAATAGAACAATAACAGCCTATATTGATAAAGAACAATTTAAAGATAGTTTAGAAATACCTGATGAACAATCTATATATTGGTTTCTTGTAGGAAAAGATTCAAAAAATATTCTCCTAAAAGGTTCAGGAGTAATAACTCCTGAGGAAGTAAGTCTAATTAAATCAAATTAAATATAACTTGTAGCTAAATATACAACCACAAGTGCAATTATTAACATCACACCATTCAACATTCCTCTAATAGCTGCACTTAATTTATTCCCAAGGAAGCTGTGTAAAGCAATAATGCTGGCAGCTAATGAAAGAAAAATTAATTCGTTCATCCAATTAGAAGAGGAATCAGTAGTAAATTGAATTAAACTATTTGAACTAAATGCAACCCAGAAAGAACCCCAAGATATCTTAGTAAATGATCCACGAAGAGTATTTGTTGTATTTTTTGTTGGGTCAATTTTATATAACTTTGGTGCAAAAACTGCCCATGTAACCATTGAGCCAAGCCAAATACATAAACCTACCATGTGAACAAACTTTAAAATATTTTCCATATTTCTATGTTACAAAAGAATAAAAGATAAAAATAAAAGAGTAATATAAAAACATGGCGAAACTTTATTTTTACTACGCAGCTATGAATGCTGGAAAAAGTACAAACCTTCTTCAGTCAGCATATAACTACGAAGAAAGAGAAATGCGTTCATTAATTTTTACTCCAAAATTAGATGATAGATTTGGTGAAGGAAAGATAACTTCAAGGATAGGTTTAGAGAGAGACGTTGAAAAGTTTGAAGGCGAAGATGATCTTTATGTATGGGCAGCACATGAACA
>Ga0208407_1000866_pt1 | contig 14176 bp, 12 predicted proteins | sample ETNtaG_9_FD_185775 | JGI IMG/M metagenome (GOLD analysis project Ga0208407, IMG submission 185775) | Marine microbial and viral communities from oxygen minimum zone, Eastern Pacific Ocean - ETNP201406SV69 (SPAdes) (version 2) | ecosystem: Environmental > Aquatic > Marine > Oceanic ...
ACGTCTGTAGATGAAATGCTATATCATTTTTCTAAATCTAAAAAAAAATATTCTTTAAGGGGAGGATATACATATCAAAATATCATGTACGTAATAGCAGGAAAAGTAATTGAAAATGTTTCTGGGATGTCATGGCAAGACTTTATTGAAGTGAATATTTTAGATAAAATTGATTTTTCCTGTACATTAACTTGGTCTAAAGATATTTTCAATTATAAAAACTACACATACCCCCATATGATAGATTATGACGATGGTATAGTTAATGTTCCCTTTACTATTTCGGATCAGATTGGAGCTGCTGGAATGATGTGGTCTTGTGCTGATGATATGGAAAAATATCTAAATTTCCTTTTGAATAAGTCAGAAGTTAATGGAGAGAAGGTTTTATCTGAAAATACATTTAATTATATTTTTGAACCTCATATATTAATTGGAAATTCTTTCTACCCAACATCTAAACTTACAAAACCTAAATGGAAAACTTATGGTCTAGGTTGGTTTCAGCACGACTACAGAGGATATAAAATAGATATGCACACAGGTAGTCTACAGGGTTTAGTAGCAATAATTGCTTTAATAAGAGACAAAAATATTGGAGTACAAGTTTTTGCAAATCTTGACCATGCTGAGTTAAGGCACGCTATTATATACAAGGTATTTGACTTGTTATTATTTGATGATGATTCAAGAGATTGGAATAATGAGGTTTATACCCTATACAAGGAGAGGTCAGAAAAATATAAGAAATCATACCAAGATATCTTTAGTGAACGAAATATTGACTCAAAAATGTCTTTGAACTTGGAGGATTATGTTGGCACTTATTCTAGTGAAATGTATGGTGATGTTACTATTTCTTTAAATAAACCTAAATTAAAAAAAGGGAAACCATATTTAAATGCTAGCATTAATAATGACATAAAAAATTTTGATTTAGAGTGGTGGGAAAAGGATACTTTTATCACTGATAAAGATGAGAAATGGAGAGAAAAGTTATTGATTGATTTTATAATAGAAGATAATATTTCTAAAAAATTAGTTATATATGATGTTACTTTCGATAAGAAAATTTAGTTTCTTATTTATTTTCTATTTATTACTATCATGCGATAGTAATACTGAAAAGAAGAATGTTATAATCATTCTTGCTGATGATTTAGGTTACTCTGACTTGAGCTGTTTTGGTAGCGAGATAAATACTCCAAATATTGACAATTTAGCTACTGAGGGAGTTGTTTTTACTAATTATTATTCATCTCCTCTGTGTGCTCCTTCGAGGGCTATGCTTCTATCAGGAAATGATAATCACGTAGCAGGTATTGGTATTCAGGCATTTAGTTCACAAGATTATGGGTATGAAGGGATACTCTCAGATAGAGTAGCAATAATCCCAGAAATTTTAAAAAATAATGGATACAAAACATTTATGTCTGGTAAGTGGCACATAGGAGGAGATCCTATAAGTAGGGGATTCGACGACACATTTGTTTTACTTCCGGGAGCATTTACTCATTATGACAATAATAAGCCAATTAAGGGATATCCTGATTCTGCATTTTCATTAAATGGAAAAAGAATTTTATGGGATGAAGGAAAATACTCTTCAGATGAATACACTGATAGGTTTATAAATTATATTGAAAAATCAGATGACTCACCTTTTTTTGGTTATTTATCATTAACTGCACCTCACTGGCCTTTGCAGGTAGATGAAAAGTTCTCTGATAAATATAGAGGTGTTTATGATAAGGGTTATGAGGATCTTAAGATTTCAAGAATTAATAAAATAAAAGAGAAACAACTTATAGATATTAAAGAGGAACACTTTAAAGTAAAAGATCTTACATCGGACTGGGAAAATTTATCAGAAGAACAGAGAAAAATAGAATCGAGAAAGATGGAGGTCTATGCTGGTATGATTGATAATTTAGATTACAATGTAGGAAGAGTAGTTAAATTTTTAAAAGAAAAAAACAAGTTTGAAAATACAATTATAATTGTCATGTCTGATAATGGTGCAGCAGCTGAAGATTTCTATTATAATCAAACATATGGTCCATATATTCAAGATAAATTTTCATACGAGTATAATGATATAGGAAAACCTGAGTCTTTCGTCTCTTTAGGAAAAAATTGGGCTGATGTGATAACTAATCCTTTTAATTTATACAAAGGGTATACAACTTCTGGGGGTATGAGGTCGCCACTTATTATCTCAGGGTTATCTAGTGAAAAAAAAATATCCAAAGAGTTTGTGACTTTACTTGATATAGCTCCTACAATTTATAATTTGACTAATTCTAAATATGAATTATTAAATAAGAATAGAATTAAAAAACCTATTGGAGAGAGTATAATTCCTTATCTAAGTGGTGTTGATATAGAAGTTCACGATAAGGACTATGTTTTTTCATTTGAACATAGTGGAAATGCTGTTTTAATAAAAAATAATTGGAAAATTGTAAATAAGACTTCCCCTTTCAACATAAATAATTTTAATTTATACAACCTTGATGATATGTCTGAAACAAATAATTTAAAGGAAAAAGAAGTAATTATTTATAATGATTTACTTACTGAATGGAAGAAATATAGTTTGTCAAAAAATATAATTTTTCCAACTCCATATAGAGATGATTTAAATTAATTTACTCAAAATTTATATCCAGCTTATTTTCCTTAAAAAATTCATTTAATATAGTCTCAACTTCTTCTTTATCTTCAACTAAACTAATCAAATTCATATCTTCTCTTGAAATCAATTTATTTTCACTTAAAGTATTTAAAATCCAATCAAATAGTGGTTGATAATGTTTTTTTCCTACTAATATGATAGGAAATTTTTTTGATTTTTTAGTTTGAATAAGAGTTAAAGCATTAAATAATTCATCCAAAGTTCCAAACCCACCAGGCATAACAACAAATCCTTGAGAATATTTTTGAAACATTAACTTTCTAATAAAAAAATAATCAAACTTTAAGAGATATTCGTCATCTACATACTTATTAGAGTATTGTTCAAAAGGTAAATTTATTCTTAGTCCAATCGATTTACCTTTTGCATTTTTTGCTCCTTTATTAGCAGCTTCCATAATTCCTGGGCCTGCTCCTGATATTATTCCAAAACCCATTTTAGATATTATCTCTGATATTTCAACAGTTTTTTTAAAATAATGATCTTCTGGTTGAGTTCTAGCAGATCCAAAAATTGATATAGATGGACCCACCTCTAGAAGTTTTTCAAATCCATTTACGGTCTCAGCATTATATTTTAATATTCTCCAACTATCTTGGGCAATAGCATTGTTCCAATGTTTCATTTTTATTATATTTACACAATATTATTATCAAATTTATGTTTTATGTTTATAGTATAAAATAAACTTAATCAAAATTATGAATTATATAAAATCCATCTTATTATCAATTTTTACTTTATTATTTGTAATATCATGTAATCAGTTTGGTGATGATTTTAAACTACCAGGTGAAAACCCAAAAGATATCATATATTTTGAATTAGATAATGACTATTTAGCTCCTGAATCTAAAGAATTTATTGAAACTAATTTTTCTTCAAATAGTGTAAATACATCTTATGTGTTAATTGGAAAGAAAACTTATGGTTTTGAAGCTGATTTAGACAATCAAATGAGTCTTTCATTTGATGAAGACGGTAACTTTAAATTAGATAGGGATCATCCCTTTCTTAAGGATAATTATAAAAAAGGAAAGATTAATAGTTCAGAAGGAGATAAGAAAGAGGATAAAGACAGGGAGGATAAAGACAGAAAAGATAAAGATAAAGAGGATAAAGACAGAGAGGACAAAGACTTTAGATGTTTTGAATATGTTATGCCATTCTCATTAATGATGCCTGATAGCAGTGTCATTACAATAGAAAAGGAAAGCGATAAAGAAAAAGTTGATTTATGGTATAGAAATAATTCTCAAATTGAAAAAAGACCAAGAGTTGTTTTACCGGTTAGTGTATCAATTATTGATGAAGAGGGAGATGAAAAAGTTATTGAAATTACTGAAGATGAAGAAATGAGAGAATTAATTTCTTCTTGTTCTAAAATTGATGAAAAGGATGAAGGTAGATGTTTTGAAATTGTTATGCCTTTTAGTTTTTCGATGCCAGATTCCTCAGTTATTGAAATTACAAATGAAGAAGATCATAAGAAAATTGAAGATTGGTATAAAAATAATCGTGATACATCTATTTTTTCTATGAAAAGACCAAAGTTAATTTTTCCTATTGAAATAATTGTAGAAAAGGAGGATGAAGAATTACTAACTATTACTGTAAATAATGAGGATGAAATGAAGAAAATTTCTATGGAGTGTAGGGGAGATGGCAAAAAGGGTAAAAAGGATAGGTCTAAAAAACTTAGAGGAGATGAAGTTCCAGACTGTATTATTGAATATGTAAACTCTAATTATCCAGAAGATAAAATAGTTCATTCTAGAATGTTAAAAACTAAAAGTTCTGATATATTCTATATTGTTAAACTAGAAAATAACGGGATACTCAAATTTGATGAAGATTGTGTCTTACTAGACTAACTCTATGGTTTCATCAATATCATGGAATTGTAAATCAACTTGGAAAAAAGCTAAAATAAACACACTCTGGTGTTTGTTGGGTTGTTCAATTGGAGACTTTGGAACAATATTTTTCTTTCAATATACATCTTATAGCTTGCCTGTAGAACAGATAATGATTTTAGCTATAATTAATGGATTAATTACCTCAATTATATTAGAAACTATAATTCTAAGTTTTTCTCAATCTTTTCTAAGTGCATTTAAGACAGCGATAGGAATGTCTCTTATAAGTATGATAGGGATGGAATTGTCAATGAATCTAGTGGACTATTTAATTACTGGGGGTGCTATGATCAATATTTATGTAATAATCCCAATGTTACTAACTGGGTTTTATACCCCTCTACCTTACAATTATTATAGACTTAAAAAATATAACAAGGCTTGTCACTAATTACTTTGTAATCTCTTTAATTTCAAAAGCAAAACCTCCGCCAGGAGCTAAATAAATATTGGTATTGTCCTCTGAAGTTACGGCTTTACTTTTTATCTCATATTCCATTGGATTATCTTTCCAGTGTGTGTTATATGTATCAGAATAAATACTCATTTTATACTCTTTGTCATTATCTAAAAATGAAAAATCAATAACAAAATTTCTTTCTTTCTCATCAGTTATTCCTCCTACATACCAGTTATTTGAATTTTTATCTTTTCTTGCAATGGTTACATATTCTGACATGCTACTATTTAGAATAACTCTTTCAGACCAGTCTACAGGAACGTTTTTAATAAATTCAAAAGCATCTAAATGTTTCTCGTAATGTTTAGGTAAATCAGCAGCCATCTGCATAGGAGAGTAATAGACCACATAAAGGGCTAATTCTTTTGCTAATGTTGATGGAACGATTGCTCCCTTATCAATTATTTTTGAATCGGGCGAATCATATCTGAAGTTATTTAATTGGAAAATACCAGGTGTATAGTCCATAGGGCCACTTAACATTCTTGTGAATGGTAAGTTTGTTGCGTGATTAACTCCATTTGTCCAAAAACCATTAAATTCCTGACCTTTTGCACCCTCTCTAGATATATAATTTGGGTATTTTCTTCTTAAACCAGTATCTTTTATGGGTTCGTGAGTTATGATATTGAGCTTATATTTAGCTGCCATTTCTATAACTTTTTGAAAGTGATTGACCATATACTGGCCATGATGCCACTCTTTATGAATATTTCCTTTTTCGTCAATTCTTTTAATGTTTTTACTTACGTCATTTACATAACCAGTCTTAATATTTTTAATTCCATATTTATTGTAAAGTTTAAAGGCATCCTCAAGTTGATTCTCATAATTTTGAATTTGCCCCCCTGTCTCATGGTGTCCAACTAATGAAATATTTTTTTCTTTTCCATAGTTAGATAATAACTCGATATTAAAGTCATCTACAGTCTCTGTGAAGATAAATGGAATGCCATTACCTGAGCAACACCATTGCGGATACCATCCCTTATTCCAACCTTCAACTAATAGCCCATCAAATCCATGTTTTGAAGCAAAATTTATATAATTCATGACCTTAGAATTATTTGCTCCATGGTTTTTAGATGGCCACCAAGTGGACTCGTTAGTTCCAATCATCTCCCACCAAACTCCCATATATTTTCCAGGTTTTACCCAAGAAAAATCCTCATTCTCATCAGGGTCATCATTTAAGTTTAGAATAATATTTGAATCTAATAGCTCTGAAGAATTATTTCCAATTTGGACCATTCGCCAAGGAGAATTGATACCATTTGTAGATTTTACTTTTATCCCATCTGACCAGGGATAGAGCTCTACTTCTAACTTTCCATTTCCCTTTGGTTTTAGAGTCATACTTGAGTAGTCAATTAGATTTGCCTCATGAATACTTATATACAAATCATTATCTTTTTTAATTGTGAGTGGGGTATGAGCAGCATCAATTCCTAGTGTGTCATATGAGATGTCTTCTACATTTTTAGAGTAATATTTTTTTGAGATATCATCAACAGATGAGTTAGCATATAAAAACTCATATCTTCTGTATGAGAATGCGGGTATCCATAGAGCTGAATCTTTACTTGATAAATTAAATTCTGTCATTTCATCAATTATGTCATAAGAATTCAATCCACCTTGTTGAGGTATTACATATTTAAATGCGATACCATCATTGTAAACTCTAAAGAAAATATCCATTTGATATTTATCATTATTTAATGAAATTATTAACTCATTGTAGTTGTTTGAAATTATTTCCTCCTCACCGTATAATGGTTTCCAGGAATTGTTAAAACTTCTTGATTTAGTTTCTGATAATGTTAAGTTCTTACTAAAATCAATCTTATTATTAAACAAAAGACCCATTTTAGATAAGTTAATAACTTTCTTGTTTTTATTATTTACTGAATAGGTTGGTACTCCATCAACTAATTCAAAATTTAATTTAATTTCATTATTAGGTGACTTTAGACTAATTGAATTATTATAGGAACAAGATACACTAATTATAGATAGTAAGATTATTAATATTTTCTTCATTTTTTTTGGTTTTAGTAAAGATAAATAAGACTTTTAATTTTAAACAATATGTATGAGACTGAATAGTAAATTTTTCATATCACTATTATTTTTCTTTTCTCTTATAACTTTAGAATCTTATTCTCAAAACTACTTAGAATTAAAAAAAGCCACTAAACTAAAATCAATTAACTTTTTTGAGGGTGAAAATATTAGATTTAAACAAAAAGATGATGAAATATTCACATATGCTAAAATAACTGGAATAGGGTCAGACTATTTAAGTTTCAACAACATTCAAATTCCAATAAGTAATATTGATATTGTTGATATCAGATCTAAAACTTCTAATAAAGGCAGGGCTTATGGGTCTCTTATCTCAGGTGGTTCTCTAGGATATTTTGCTATTGATTTTATAAATCTATCAATCGTACAAAAAGCTAACTATAAAGATGTTTTTAATGAAGATATTTTAGTAAGTTGCTCCATTGGATTTAGTATTGGATTAATTATTAGAACCTTTGCAAAGAAAAAACTGTTTAAAAGAAAGAATCTAAATCGAATATGGATAAAAGAATTATAATAAGTATTTATATGTTATTATTATTTTCTTGTGATGATATTTTGTGTAGATTCAATAAAGTACCAGAAGCTCCCTACCCAGATCCAGATAGGGTAGAAGAATTTAAGACAAGCTCTATAAATCAAATTACATATGTGTATGAGTGTCTTGATAATGAAAAATACCCTAAACAATTTGTAGCAATTACGTATACTATAGAAAAAACTTATGATCCAGATAACAATAACAATAACACATCTTGTTGGTCTGAATCAGTCTATGTAAATCTTGGAAATTGTTGAAAATATATAATTTAGTTACAGTATCTATCATGGTTATCACTTTTGTGATGTGTTATATTTCTTCATATAATATGATAATTTTTAATGGAATACCTATTATTTATTCACTATGGTTCTTAATTTTTATAATTCAAATTATAGTATTTATCCCATCATTTATATTTAAAACTGAACATTATTATGATTTAACTGGAGGTATTACCTTTATATCTACCATAATCATTTCTTATTTAGTTAAATCTCAAGTATATCAATTTGATATTACTTCTTTACTATTAGTTGTACTTATCTCATTATGGGCTTTAAGATTAAGTTCCTTTTTATTTTTTAGAGTAAAGAGAACTGGACAGGACGTAAGATTTATTAAAATTAAACAATCATTTTCGTGGTTTTTAATGACATTTACAATTCAAGGTCTTTGGGTTTTTATGTGTCTTTTTCCTGCCATCATTGTTATGAGTTCTAATCAAAATAATTTTAACTCTTTTACTATTTTAGGTTCTATTTTATGGGTTGTCGGGTTCTTGATTGAAATTATTGCTGATCATCAAAAAACTCAATTTAACAAAACAAATAAGGGTTCTTTTATCTCAAAAGGATTGTGGTCTTTATCACGTCATCCTAATTACTTTGGAGAGTTTATCTTATGGCTAGGTATAACTGTTATATCATTCCCTTATTTAGATGGTTATCAATTCATAGCTCTAATTTCTCCTCTTTTTGTTTATTTATTACTTAACAAGGTAAGTGGAGTGAATTTATTAGAAAATATTGCTGAGAAAAGATGGGGTGATGATAAAAAATATATTGAATATAAAAATAGAACTCCTATATTCTTTCCAAAAATTTTCTAATTTTTTGTTTTAATTAATATAACTCCGTCTCTTCCGTCTGCTCCATAAACATTAAGCTCTGAACTGCTCTTTAGTAGTTTTATACTATCAATGTTATCCGGTTGAAGAAGTTGGTAAGCAGAGCTATAATTTCCAACTCTATTCCCATTTACGAAGAAAAGTACTTCTTTATAATATTTAACACTTGTCTGACCTCTTAAATAGATTTCAGCATTCCTCTCATCAAATCCACTTATTCTTAAACCTGGTAATGACCGAAGTCTATCCAAAAGACTAAGTGAAGTTTTTGATTTAATATCTTGTGACTGAGATGTATTACTAACTTGACATGAAGTCAATACAGATATTATTAATAATATTAATATTTTTTTCATATATAAATTTATTGAGTTTTTATTAAAATTACTCCTCCAGATCCTAAAAACCCGTAAAAAGCTATTTCATTAGCATTTTTTAAGACTTCTATATTTTTTATTTTAGTGGGATCTAGAATATTTACCAATTTTGAATAATTTCCTACTTTAACTCCATCCAAGATAAAAAGAACTTCTTTTTGATTGTTAATACTTGATATGCCTTTAGTGAAAACCCTAGCTGATTCTCCGTATCCTTCTATGTAGATGCCTGGATTTGTTCTTATTCTATTCAATAAACTTACATTACTTTTTTGTGAAACTACAATTTCATTTGATTGAGTTAGGTTTGGATTGGTTTTTTTATTTATAGTGCAGCTAGTCAAAATGATTATAAGAATATATCTCATTTTCTATTTTTTTTTATTTCAAAAAAAATAATAATAATTAATAATAATAAAAGAATATAATTTGAAGCTAAAATAACCTTATCACCAATTTTATATGATAATGGTTCAAATCTCATTTCAATTGTATGGTCTCCTGGATTAACCTCTAAACCTCTAAGTATATAATTTACCCTAATAAGTTTAGTTTCTTTTCCATCTATGAATACTCTCCACCCATGAGGATAATATATCTCAGAAAACACTATAAAAGATTTTTTTTGATTTTCGGATTTATAAATAATTTTATTTGGGTTATATTCAACCACTTGAATTTTTCCTTGAGTAGAATATTCTATATTATTTGGATTAAATATTGAATTATCATATACAGCCTCAGATTTTGTGTTAATGCTATTTAACATTTCAATCTCTTCCTTTGCGGAATTAGATGGTATCAGATTTTTTATATACCACGCATTACCATTAGAATATTTATTGTCTACAACATTATTTCTATTCTCACCAAATTTTAAATATCCAACATTGAGCATATTTATCACTTGAAGATCACTAAAATCAATATTATTATTTTGAAGTTTTTCAACAAGTACCTGTCTTTCTTTAGTAATATTTCTTTCAATTAAATCTTGATACCTTCTTATTTTTGCTCCGTGATATCCACCAATTGAGGAATGAAAGTAAGAAGTATTTGCCTCATTAAATGTATTTTGTAAATTATATACCCTTTTACGGTCTGAATTATTTTCTAAAATAAACTGATCTGCTTCGCTTAAGGATATTTTTTTTGCTTTTTTATTAATGAATGTACAGTCACCATACATTTCGCAACTCTTGTCCTTTTTAATTAGTGTAGAATTAATCCTTAGATGATCTATAGAAATAATTAATATTATTAAAACAACAAATATATTTTTGTTGAGATTTTTATAAATCATTCCTAGATAGGCAATATATAAAATTATTGTAAATAATGATGCTAACCCTAAATCTGAAATTAAGAGGCTTTTTCTGTCTTGTATTAATGCGTCAGTAAACCAATTAGGGAAATTTTGAAAATTAGAATCAACTGCACCTGAAAAATTTAACACAAAGCTCAAACAAAAAATAATTATATAGATAGATATAGAGTATAAGAATGCTTTAAATGCATAATCTTTATATTTTTTAGTATCTGATAGTAACTTATTGATAGTTAGTGCTGAGAATAGAGATATAGAGAACAGAGAAATTACTATTATGAAGGTTACTGATCTAAATTTATTATACCCAGGAAGGTAATCAAAGAATATATTATTTATAAAACTTAAATTATTACCCATACTCAATAAAACACTAATTAGTAATAATGCTATTATCCAATTTTTCTCTGATTTCTTTAGAATCATTATTCCTAAAATCAATAGGAACAAACTTATACTACCAGCAAAATAGGGTGCCGTGAGAGGTTGATCTCCCCAGTAAGTTGGTACATTTCTAAGTTGATTATTAATTTGAATTGTACTCATATTATTTTTTCTCAATGCTTTACCTAGATTAGAATCTCTTTCTAGTGTCTGTCTACTTGATCCACCTAGTATATTTGGAATAAATAAAGTAAGAGGCTCAAAAAGACCATTACTATACTGAAAAGCATAATCTTTATCTAAACCAGATGTATTTGTGATCTCTGACTTACCTCTAATTGATTCATTTGAATACTCAAGAATTGACCATATCTCACCATAAAAAGTTCCTACTGCTAACATAGCTGCTACTATGAGAACCATTACTCTATTAAGATAAAATTTTACTTCATTTTTATAATAATGATATATTAACCCACTGCTTCCATAAAAAATCAAAATAAATAAAGTGTAATAAGTTATTTGAAGGTGATTTAACCTTAATTGAAGTGCAAGAGCAACTGCTGTTATAATAAAACCTAAATTTTTATTTTTAGTGATACATAAATGAACCCCTCCAATAATTAAGGGTAATAATGCAACTGTTCCCACTCTTGCATTGTGACCAGCTGCAACACCTATTATCAAATAAGAGGATAGTGTAAATGCTATTGATCCAAATAGAGCAATTTCTGGCTTTATTCTAAAACATAGGAGCATTATATAAAATGAAATAAAACTTATAAGTATGTTACTTACAGGGTGAGGAAAAAACACACTGTAAATCTTATGTATATATGATACTATGTAATTACTCCATTTTACGTCTATCAAATATGCAGGCATTCCAGAAAACATAGAATTTGACCATAAGGCCTCTTCATTATTATTTTTTCTAAATTCCATAGTTTCATTAGCAGAATATTTCCATTGCTCAATATCATGTTGTTTGATTTCTTTATTCTCAAAAAATACTGGACTAAACAAATAGATTGTTAATGAAATAAATACTATAAGAGATATGATATGTTTTACTATAATATTCATGTTACTTAAAGATTTATGAAATATACTGAGTATTAGTGAAATAAATGAATCATTATTTGCTTTAATTGTTATTTTTGTGGTGTTATGTTTGAAAACTTAAGTAATAAATTAGATAGAGCCTTTAAAGTATTAAAAGGTCAAGGAAGAATCACAGAGATTAATGTTGCTGCTACTATTAAGGAAATAAGAAGAGCATTAATTGATGCTGATGTTAGCTATAAAGTTGCAAAAGAGATTACCTCTAAAATTAGAGAGGAAGCTATGGGGCAAAATGTTTTAATTTCTGTCTCACCAGGAGAGTTATTAACTAAAATAGTAGCAGATGAATTGACAGAACTGATGGGAGGTGAGTCTTCTGAAATTTCTTTGGATGGAAACCCAAACATAATTTTATTATCTGGTCTTCAAGGATCTGGTAAAACTACTTTTACAGGCAAACTAGGTAGATACTTAACAAAGAAAGGGAAGAAAACTCTTATGGTTGCTTGTGATGTTTATAGGCCAGCAGCAATTGAACAGTTGCACGTGATAGGAGAGGACCTTAAAATTGAAGTCTTTTCTGATTCTAAATCTAAATCACCATTAAATATTGCAAAAAAAGCTATTAAGCATGCCAAAGAAAACGGTTTTAAATCTGTCATAATTGATACTGCTGGAAGATTGGCTATAGATGAGAAGATGATGGATGAAATTAAGGGTTTAAAAAAATCATTAAAGCCTCATGAAACTTTATTTGTAGTTGATTCAATGATAGGACAAGATGCAGTGCTAACTGCTAAGTCTTTTAATGAAGCTATTGATTACGATGGTGTAGTTTTAACAAAACTTGATGGAGATTCTAGAGGTGGTTCTGCTTTATCTATCCGAAAAGTTGTTGATAAACCTATAAAGTTTATCAGTACAGGTGAGAAGATGGATGCTTTAGATGTTTTTCATCCAGATAGGATGGCAAAGAGAATACTCGGAATGGGAGATGTTATAAGTCTAGTTGAAAGAGCTCAACAAAACTTTGATGAAGATGAGGCAAGAAAACTTCAAAAGAAAATGTTTCAGAACACTTTTGGTTTAGATGATTTTCTCTCTCAAATTCAAAAAATCAAGAAGATGGGAAATCTAAAGGATTTGTTGGGGATGATGCCTGGTGTCTCTTCAAAAGTTAAAGATTTGGATGTTGACGATGAATCTTTCAAACCAATTGAATCAATAATTTACTCTATGACCCCATTAGAAAGAAAAACACCAGACATATTAAATGGAAGTCGTAAAAAAAGAATAGCTAATGGAAGTGGAACTTCTGTCCAAGAAATCAATCAACTAATCAAGCAGTTTAATCAGATGAAAAAGATGATGAAAATGATGAAGAAGACTGGCCCTTCTGGTATGATGTCGGCTTTAGGTTTAAATGATAAATAACTACTTGTAAGTTACCGCTTTAATTGCTTTCATTGCCTTATCAACATTTGGAATAATTTCTTTTATTAGAGTAGGAGCATAATGAAATGGAACATCTTCACATGTTATTCTATGAACTGGTGCATCAAGATAATCAAACGCAAATCTTTGAACATGATGGCTTATTTCAGACGAAATTGATGCTAGTGGCCATGCTTCTTCTATAATTACTAGACGATTAGTCTTTTTAACAGAATTTATTATAGCATTGTAATCAATAGGTCTAACTGATCTTAAGTCAATTAATTCAACATCAATATTCTCTTTTTTTGCAGCATAATAAGCTTCTTCAGCTACTTTTATCATTTTTCCAAATGATATTAAGGTTACATCTTTTCCTTCGTGAATTACTTTAGATTTTCCTATTGGAATAAGGTATTCTTCCTCTGGCACTTCTCCCTTATCACCATACATCAGTTCCGATTCCATAAATATAACTGGATCATCATCTCTTATTGCTGTTTTTAATAGACCTTTTGCGTCGTATGGATTTGAAGGAATTACGACCTTTAAACCTGGTGTATTAGCATACCAATTCTCAAAATTTTGAGAATGTTGAGCGCCTAATTGTCCTGCATTACCTGTAGGCCCTCTGAAAACTATTGGAATATTAAATTGACCTCCAGACATTTGATACATTTTAGCCGCACCATTAATAATTTGGTCAATAGCTACTAATGAAAAATTGAAAGTCATAAATTCAACTATTGGACGA
>Ga0208407_1000868_pt1 | contig 14113 bp, 10 predicted proteins | sample ETNtaG_9_FD_185775 | JGI IMG/M metagenome (GOLD analysis project Ga0208407, IMG submission 185775) | Marine microbial and viral communities from oxygen minimum zone, Eastern Pacific Ocean - ETNP201406SV69 (SPAdes) (version 2) | ecosystem: Environmental > Aquatic > Marine > Oceanic ...
ACCAAATATCAAATAACATAAGGTTCCAAGTACAAAAATAATTATTATTGGATAAATATTTATGTAAAAATAGGTATATACAAATGCAAGGAATGGAAACATAACTAAATCAGCAAACACTACATCAAAAATTGCAAATCCTGATTTTTCACCCCATGAAACAAATGGCCAAAGATTATGGAAAAAGTGCCCAACTATATGTAAAAGTGCAGCAAGAAAACCAATGGAAAAACCCAAAAGAAAAATTAACAAAAATGGCCCAAGAATACATGCAAAAATAACTGTGACTGGATTATCTGCTTTTTCATCAAATAGACCTTCAAATACCTCACTATTTAAGAACTCAATTATTCTGAAAAATGCATATGCAACTATTGTCATTATTCCAATTATTGTCCCTGTTGCAAATATATTTAATAAAATTCCTTCCCAAATCCAATTCCAAAGTTCTGAAAGAGCGTCCATTAAACCCATTAAAACACCTTATTCTTCAGTATCTTTTGTAAAACCGGTTTTATTTTCTCCCTCTAAGAAGATAGTACTTCTTTTCGATACTTTTGGAGCTCCTTCAGAACCTGCCATTTTTGCATTTTCTTTCATCCATTGCCTTTGAGCTTCAAGCCAAGTTACACCAGATGCCAAAGGATGTATGTTTTCTATTTCTAATTTCAAATCCTCGTATGTAATTTGCCTCTCTGCCTTGTCGTGAAATGCTCTTCGATTTGCTTCGTTAATTGCGCTAGCTAACTCAGCACCAGAACAACCTTGATTTAATTTCGCTAAAGATGAAATATTACTAGATAACTCATCACTAATTCTCTCTTTAGGAATCGCATCTAAATGAATTTTGATAATTTCAGCCCTTGTTTCTTCTCCCGGGAGGTCTACCCACCAAATATCATCCCATCTTCCTTTTCTCAACATTTCAGGCATTGCTACTGTAATTTCAGAAAGATCATTTGCTGTAGCAATAACATAAACTTCGGCTTCTCTATCATTCAACCATGTCAAAAATGAACCTATGACTCTCCTAGTAACCCCTGAATCTCCGCCTGAAGAACCCAATCCTGAAAGTGCTTTATCAATCTCATCAACAAACAAAACGCAAGGTGCTAAAGATTCTGCAACTGTAAGTACTGCACGCATATTTTTTTCACTTGAACCTACGTATGAACCTAGTACATTAGCCATACTAAATTCTAACATCGGTAATTTCCATTCTCCTGCAACAGCTTTAGCAATTCGTGATTTACCTGTACCTGGTAAACCTGCTAATAAGCAACCCTTAGGTGTGTGTATTCCTGCACCTTTGGCAGAATTTTCAAATTCTGTTCTTCTCTTTAATAAATCAGAAGTTAGATTATCTAAACCTCCTACATCACTGAATTTTAAAGTAGGTTCACTAAATTCCATAATTCCTGTTTGTTCAATAAAATCTCTTTTACAACTACGAAGATATTCTAAAGCTTCTTCGGAAAATTGATTGCCGTGCATTACCAAAGATTGTACAACTGCGTTCAAAGCTTCAGAAGAAGTTAGTCCTCTTAAGGCTCTGCACCATTCTAATATTAGTTCCTTATCTTCTGGCATTTTAATATTGACTATTGGATTCTGACAAGCAGATTCTATACATTTTTCCAAAGTTGAATCTTTGGGCAATGGAAGATCAATGAAGGGAATATCCCTAGCTAATGAAGGGGGTGTTTCTTGTTCCACAGAATGGATAATTACTATTTTTGCAGGCCTTTCTGAGAATTTATCTCCATCATCAAGACCCATAGAAAAAACTTTCAAGAGCCTGATAAAACGAAAATCCCTCTCAAGAACTCTATCTGAATCAACAAATAACAAAATCCCTCCTTCTTTCATTTTAATAAAAGAATCTAAGATTCGATAATGTTCACTTTGATCACCACTATTTGGTGATGATGTTGTTGTAAGTTTCTCAAATTCTATTTCTTCTTCTGTTGGAAATGATTCGCTTGTTGTACCTGAATAAGAATGCACATGAAGTTGCCTAATTTGATTATTTAATCTTGGAAGAGATTTGCAAATACCTCTAATCCGATCTTCTTCAGTAGAACGAATATGAATCACTCTTGAACCTGTAAAAAAAGGCACAATTAATTTATCTAACCAATATTCTAATTCTTCATCTCCTCTTGCATCTGGCAATTCATCATAATTTATCCAACTCATATTTTTCCTCTCCCTTTACTTATTCCTTTCATTTTTCCAAATCTTTTTGTTAAATCCATCATCATTGAATCTGAAGGGTAGCCTAAAATCCTAAAATTACCATCATTCTCATATCTTACTTCTACCTGTCTTCGTTCACTTAAATCAACATCTTTAGGTTTATCCATATTCCAAATAATTCTTTGATTAGTTGACCCTCTCCAAAGCAATTCTTCACTTCTTAATTCCTCTACATATCGGCCAATGACAACAATGTCTGCATTTTCAACACAAGAACTTTGTTTATCATTAAGTTCTTCATATTCATAACCAGTATAAAGCATAATATTCAAATTATTCTCATGGCATAAATCAATTAATTCACTTACTGATTCTGCCTGATCAAGAGGTTCTCCACCTAAAATTGTCAAACCAATATTTCCTTGATTAATTGTATCCTCAACAATTTTTTGCGCACTTAATTCATATCCGCCTTTGAAGTCCCATAAAGCATCATTCCAACATCCAGGACAACGAATAGAACAACCCTGTGTCCACACTACAGTCCTTAATCCCGGGCCGTAAATCGAAGAATTTGGCAAGACAAGAGAAACTCGCATCAGTTAACGAAATAATCAATACTTGATAATCTTAATTCAAGTAAATAATTATTTCATTCGATGAAATGAGCCGTCTTCTTCTTGTTTCCATTCTTGACCATCAGTAGTTACATACCATGTTCCATCTGGCCTTGAATCCCAATCTCCATTACCTGGAAGATCTTCCCATTTGGGCACATATGTCACTGCTTGTTCAACTGGTGGAGGAGTTACAGGGCCTGCAGGTGGGGGTGGAGCAACTTTTCCAGATGGTGCTGGAATATGCTCCCTCTCATCGAATTCTTCATCGTCATCATACCAATATTCTTCATCACCATCTCTACGGAGAATAATTACAACTATCGATGCAATAACTATAATGAATATTACTGCAATAACGCCAATTAATGTGTCATCACCCATCCCAAGGAAACCTGATTCTAATTCTTCTAATGATTCTACTAATGGCGCTTCTACTAATTCAAGATTAATACTATCATTATTTAGTTGCAAATACAAACTTTGTTGTCCAGACCTTACTACAATATAGGTAAAGGAGTCTAATTTCTTGCTTTCACCTGGCCCAAGTACAACACTCTTTGTTTCAACTGTTCTCCAAATTCCTTCAGAATCACTTTCAACTAAGGAAATATTTACTGTACCTTCCTGATTACCTTCATTAACCATTGTCACAGTAACTGTAATTGGATCTCCAACTTGTATCATTGTTTGAGCATCTGGTAAGACTACAATGTAACTAATTGATGGTTCAAATTTCTTTAATACTAATGCGGGAGATATTGGTACTTGTTCTATTCCTTCTCCTTGAAGTGTAAATCCTGCTGAATCTGTTCCTTCAACCCAAACAATCAATTGTGGATTATCTGCAAGATCCACAAAAGAATCTGGATTGAAATCTACATCTGCTTGGTATGTCCATGTAGGCCCTACAACACTTACAAGGTTAAGATCAACATTATTTTGACTGCCTGAAATATCTGCTCCATTTAATCGATAAACCCAATTTAATTTTAATGGAACTTGTGGCATTCCTATTTCCTCATATACTTGTGCAGTGACTGTTAAATCATTCATATTATCAGAATAAAGTACATTCAATGTCTGACCGATAAATTGTAAATTAGGTGCAGTACTATCAACTGTTACTTCAGCTCTTGAAGAAGTCGCATCTACTGCATTACCAGGTAATCCTAAAATTTCAAATTGTAAATCCATAGTTGATTTCGCTATTGGTCTATTAGGCAATAAGAATGATACTTCAAATGTACCATCTGTATTTACTGGAACTTGTTGTTGTATTAGAGTAGAACCATATTGTAATCTAAATTCCACAATTAATCCAGATGGTACATTCATCATTGTTGCACCAGAATCTGCAAATCCAATATGACCTAATGCCAATACTTCATCTCCCTGTTGAACAATTAAATTTGACACAGATGGTTCAGAAACGGGCGGTGTTGAATCTTCTAACATATCAACAACTGCTTCAACTTCGTAATCAATCTTCCAACGTATTTGATTCACATCTCCATCTATTGTTTCAATAAGAGGGTTGTCTAAATCATCATCAAAGATTAAGATTGAAGGGAATTGCCAATTATTTGCTAAAACAACTGGGAAGTCCCAAGTCAAACTAAATGTTGTAGAGATCAGATATACATCATTTCCTTCATCGGTAACGTCAATATCAATTATTTCTACGAAACTACCTTCAATTTCCGTTGTTTCTGGATCATCTTCTAATGTCCACCAATCATTAGTTTTTGGTGAGAATACTATTTCACCACGTGGAGCCTTTTGACTTCCTAACAATTGTATTCTAATTTCATCAATTGTTTCAATTCCATTACCTTCAATAATTTTCATATCTAAAGTATGTTCTTGACCAAGAAGTAATCTTTCTTCAGAAGTATCTAAATTTAAACTACTATAATCTAATTCAGTCATAGTATTAATTGCAGTAACAACTGTAGCTAAATCATTGTCTATGCCAGGACTGCCTCCATTTGCAAACTCTAAACCTACAAAATCAGTACCTGTAACATAAAGACTCACTTTGGCATTATTTTCATTACCATCAACATTTAATGGTGGTAATTCAACATATTGTTCTCCAACTCTAGATTCTATCAAACCTTTAGTTTGTAAATTATATTCCTCCTCTTGAGCTTCACCATCACCATTTGCATCATCCAAGGTTTCTCTCCAATAATGAATGACTACTTCATCACTCATTCCTTCGGAATCTTCAATATCTAACTGCAATAATAATGATTTAGATGGATCCCATGTATAACCATCTGCATCTTTCAATCCAAAGTTTGTTCTTGCATGTATTGCATTCACCATTGGTTCTGTAGTGTCAACTCTCATACTAAATGAAATTGGGTTTGTAACATCAAATGCAGTTGTAGAACCTGTAGGTCCTGCTTCCAAAATTGAAGGTATAATATTGACAAGTTCTCTAATTGTTCCATCTGTTTCAAATGAAGGTATTGTCAAATCTGCAGACCACATTCCTGTGCCTGTTGATGTTGCAACAACTTCTAATCCACTCATGTTAATACTAGTAACAAAGTCTGTATCCAATGGACGTGTTCCTGCTGTATTTTGGAACCTTACTGATCCTGAAACATCCACAATTGAATCTCCTTGTACCCATGGAGGTATTCCGGGAGCAAACTCAATTATTCTTCCTAATTGATCTGTAAACTGAACGAAATCAATCTCAAGATCATTTTCTACTGCACCAGGAGTTCCTAATCCTCCAGATAATGCAACAGCAGGAGCTAAACCATATCCTGTATCGTTGTAAGCTTGTGAACTCCAATGGATTTCAAATTCATCATCCCATGCCCAATCTGATTGGAATATCCAATCTACCATCCATGATTCTCCAACCAATTGAACTGTAGATGTTGCTGAATCTAATGTTACTACTTCTGAACCAGTTGTTTGAATAAATGTAGGATTATCTTGTAGGTTAATTAATTCAAATTGAATTGTTTGTCCACTCGTAGCTTCTCCTGTCAATGTAATATGGTCTATTTCAGTAGTAGAATACAAATGATGATGTCCAGTAGTTAATGAAATATCTTGTCCATCCGGGTATATTGTTGTTGGAGCAGTAAATGGTTCATTAGTAATCATCAATTCATGATATATTTCTCCACTAATGCCAACTGCACCTCGATCTGCACGTAATGTCAAAGGAATATTAATCTCAGCATCATTAGTTTGTAATTTCATATTTTCATGATAATTATACATTTGATCTTCAAGACCACTTACTCTTTCTGTTAGATGATATCCAATAACCACACTACCAAGTAATACGTCATAATCAGAACCTGTTGTTTGAAGTTCAATCTCAACTTCAGACCAATCTCTTCCAGTTGGATCTACATGAGATGCCAAGAGTCCATTTATTGCTGTGATTGTTGTTGCATCTAATGGGATATGTTCAACACTCCATCCTGAAGATATTGTTGCTTGACTCACTCCTGCAATTGTAACATCTAAATCTGAAGATGTATCTTCATCTGCAATGAATGAAATTACTCCTTCATAAACAGTAGAGTGGGTAGGAATTAATACTGTTGTAGAACTAGAACCTGTTCCGAATCCTGCAAAAGTATTGTATTGAATTAAACCATCATTTGGCATACTCATTCCTGGATTACCTGGATTACCTGTTCCATAAGCAGCACCTGCAGAACCACTAATCCCTCCACTAACATCTAAATTACCCCCATTATTGGTAAATCCATTATTTGTTGTGATGAATTCAATAAAACCGCCAGATCCGCTGCCTCCTCCATTGCCGCCATCATACATTCCGATTCCAGGGTTAGGTCCTTGAGTTCCATCAGCACCATTGCCTCCATTGCCGCCTCTGGCATGAACTGCCCCTGTTGCACTAATTGTTACATCATTGGCTTGAATTAGGATTGATCCTGCAGAACCTCCACCTGCTCCTTGTCCACCATTCCCTGTTCCTCCTGGTGCTGGCTGTCCGTGCTGTGAATCTTCTCCGTTTGTAGATATAGCACCATCAACAGTAATCGTACCTGCTGTCAAGATAAGTTCTGTTCCACCTCTACCTCCAGTAGTTGGATTACTTCCTGTAACATTTCCTCCACTTGAACCACATTCTACTCCAGTACCATATGACACTCCACCCGCAGCAACTGGGTTTCCGCCACCATCATTTCCATAACTTGCGTGACCTGCTCCACCAGCACCACCTACAGAAGAATCTCCACCGGCACCTGGTCCATCCCATACAACTGATCCCACTCTGATTGCACCACCAGATTGGACAATTATTTCATTGGCTGTGATTGATAATGTTCCACATCCTGCTGCAGAAATTTCGCCACCATTTGAAACAGTCAATACATCGTAATTATGTGCCCCAGACCATTGAACTACGGTATTAACTACAACACTAATTGCTCCAGCTCCAGATGGCCCTCCTGCAGAACCTGAACCGACTGACATTACTTCTGAATTTGTTCCACTTGATGCAGTTAAACCATCACCTGCAATTCTATTTTGCCAACCAAAGTGCCCATAATTTGGATTTGAATTAAATGACCAATCTGTGCTTCCATCATTAACAGCATCGATTTCTGGATTAAAAGCAGGTTCCCAAAATTCTCCTTCAGCAATGAAATCTTCAATCCAATCTCCTGGACCTACTTCAATTTCCACTCCATATCCTGACAAAGGATGTGGTAAGAAAATTCTTGATTGAAGTGGTAAACCACCATATTGATTTCCTTGAGAATCCGTTATCCAAACAATAACTCCCGAACCTTCCCCATCAATATAAATCTCTTGAATTGGTTTACTAGAGGCTACAAATTCACTGGAAATTGTATCTACTTGACCAGTGCTACTTGTAATATTTCCATCTTCATCTGTTTCTAAACTAGGGCCTATTTCCCAACCATTAACCTCAGCATCTAAACCTAACATATACCTTGTTGCACCTACTGACACATCTCCAATTAAAGGAGTTACAAAGGGATCATCTGTTTCTAAATTTAATCCCACATAAACTCCTGATGAATATGCATCTAAATCAAGTCCCGAGAAACTCATAGGTAATTCTCTATTTTCAAAACCATCAATTACGCCCATATTAGAATCATATAAATTTACACTGATTTCTGTGTTCGGAGGAGTAGCACTCATAATATCTACAAATCCATTTCCTAATTCATCGCCAGGAACTAAAGGAGTAACCCATTCACCTTCTGAATCAAAGAAATCTACTTCAACACCAAGATTATCAACATACCAACCTGGATAATTATAATTGTAAACAGATACAAATGTAAATCTAAATTGTACAGTTGAACCTCCATAAGAAGTAATATCTCCAACCATAGATTCCCAATTGTTGTTATTATTACATCCTTGACCTGCTGTTCCATCCCATACATCTAAGCTTTGACCGCCAGGAGTAAGTACATGGCTATATCCAGTATACATATTTGCTCCGTGATACCAGCCTTGACCTGTTACTGGATCAACAGCATCAAAATGATCCCAAGTTGAACCTCCATCATCTGAAATAAATAATGCGCCACCAGAATAACTAGAATAGGTGCAAATCCAATGATCAAACACTATACGTGCTGAAGCACCAAGTGGAATTGTGTATTCTGGCGTATATACAAACGCCTCTAAAGGAGTGAATGCGCCACTAATATATGCTGTATCTAAACCAGTACCAAATGCATAAGGAGTACTTGCAGCACTAGTAGGTGATGGCTGATTTACACAATTTGTACATGTTGCTACAGTGCCATATTCAAACAAATCTTGTCCTGAAGGGTTTGCCATTGTCCAACTCGATGAAGGTACGGATGGTGAATCTTCAAATCCATCTGAAAAATACAAACCTCCAGCACCAATCATGGTATATGACCAATCATCAACCCCTCCAGTAGCATAATGAGTTGCTGTTGTAGATGAATTAAAATGATCATCAAAATGTACTACTGAATTTGTATCAAATACTTTTATTCTGTCTACTGTTAATCCTTCTTGACTATCTTGAATACCACCATAGTTTACACTAGCATCTGTAGTCACTTTAATTCTCAAATAGGTTGTTGGATCAGAAGCATAACTAGCTGGCATGGTAAAATCCATAATCAAGAATCCTCCTGATTCATCACCATAATTTACACCATTTACCGTGTATCCATTATATGGAATTCCATAGATGTTTGCTACATTTGTAATATCAGTCCAAGTAATACCATCATCACTTGTCTCTACAAGGAAATTATCCCAAACACTTCCCTCTAAATCCCATTCTGCAGTTAATTGGGCCGTTATTGGGGCTGTTGCACTACTCAAATCAATTGGGACTTCCAATGCAGAACTTGCACTTGCTGAATAAAAACCTGATACCCCATTAACATCATAATATCCATGATGCCAATGTCCAACTGAACCACCTATATTTTGAATAACCATGTCATCAACAAACATACCTGGTCTTCCAATACTATGTGTACTAGTCCAAACTCTTAATCTAAATTCAATAATTGATGCTTGTGAAATTCCCGTAATATTATCCAAACCGAAAATAGAACTGTACCAACCACTAGCTGTTGTATTACCAAATAAACCAAATGAACCGTTATGAGGATTTACTGTTGCACCATTTGGAATTGGTGCTGAAGTATTACTATAATTCAAATATCCTCCATCAGGTTCAATCCATGTCCATGGTCCACTATCTAAACTATATTCTAACCATGCACCATCTCCTTCAGCAAAATGCTCCCAATGGACAAATTCTACTGTGAATTGGTTGACTGGATTAGGGACATTAATCGTAGGAGGTTGTAACCAAGCATCTACTCCTCCAAGAAGAGGGGCACCAATTTTTGTCCCTGTTGCTATTGCTCCAGAATGAGGTGCTGCTGGAATTTCTCCATACGGAACTGTTCTAACATTTCCAGTCACATTTCCAGTCACATTTGTTAACTCCCCCACATCCCATATTGAAGGGCTTGATTGTGAATATCCAAATTCAAAATTGTAAGTAATATCATCCAAAGTATCTACATTTCCAAAACTTCCGTTAGGAGCAAGACTTAGTAAATCCTCAAAATGGGTTCCTGTTGTACCGTCATGTGCTCCTGATGATGTGAAATTTTGTCCAGGCATTCCAGCATTCCAACTGTCTCCAAAACCTCCAGAAAGCCCTCCATCCTCATTTACATCAAACCAGCCGTCCAAGATCGTAGCATTAGATGCTACTTCCCAACCATCTACTGTGTTGTCATTTACAGTATCTGCATCCATTGTTGGAGGCCCTGCCCATGCAGAAATTCCTGCTGCTACAGGCGTTAAAACCATTTGTAAAAATACAAATATGGTTAATAAAACTCGTTTATTTTGGTTTTTCCTTTCTAATAATTTTTTCATTTTGACAACTCCTATTGAAGAGTGAGGATGCTTCAACAAATTATCCACCCAACTAGACCTCTATAGGTGTGTCCCTTTAGGGACACAATCATAAATCAATAATTTGGTACAAAAAATTGGAACGCAGAGGGAGAGATTTGAACTCCCGCGTCCAATGGACAGTGGATTTCGAATCCACCGCAATACCGGGCTATGCGACCTCTGCAATAATTAGTCGAAAAAAGCAATGAAGATAAGCGTAATGGGTGTGGGTGATACTATGCGAATCAGTGTATTATACCAAGGCACTACCCAACACGTAGATTCTGAAAAAAAACTTACTGTGAAAGAAGTTTTAATTAAAGCAGGAATCCATTCTTCAATGGTTTTAGTTTGTAATAATAATCAAATAATTCCACAAACTTCAATGATAAATTCAGATATTGAATTAGAAATTATTGATGTGGGATCTGGTGGATAAATTATTGATAAAAACTATCATCTGGCATCATAAGTTCTTTTGAAATTAAAGCACCAGGACCTTCAGGATAATTTGCCATTAAATCCTTAGCTAATTCTTCTGTTCTATCAAGAGTTATTGGTAACTCAAAACCAAAATAATTCATTAAAGAAGATCTTAATCTTTCAGCAGCAATCGTATCAACACTTGTTCCAAATGTTTCTGCTATTACTGTCACTGAAGAAACTCCTCTTGAAGGTGCTAATGAACCTAACAAACCACATAATCCAATTACTCCTCCTTCTGGTTGTTGATTGGATACAATAATACCATCATCACTAAGTGATTTTTTAGTTTCTTCATCAGCTACAACAACATGAATGTCTTCACATCCAGCATCACTTGATAAGCCTGCGAGTAAAATGACTCTTTGAGTATTATTTTTCTTTAATAAATTCAAAATATCTTCCGCCATCTCATACTGTCCTCTAGGTACAAGAGGTTGAACGTCCCCGCATAAAGTCAAAATTGTCTGTCCGTCGGATAATTTTAATTCGTTTAAATGTAAGTGAGGTGGCGTTAAAATCCCATTTTTCATGGTTGCATGGGGAGGTAAATCAGGATGTTGTAATTTTAAAATTTCTTTGGAATTACAAGTTTTATTCAATGAATCTATCAATAGTTTACCTACATTTCCGACTCCGGGTAATGCAAATAATACATATTTATGCTCAGGCAATTTATTTTTACCACCATTCCACAAAATATGTGTATTCATAAAACCGCAACGAATTACGGAGGGACTTAAGCAATTGCATCAAACTGTTACTCAGAACGCCACTTGCAAAGTAATTATTCTTCTTCAGTAAGCGAAGGTAAAGTGTCATTCCAATTGTTAGAGCCAACATCATTCATTTTTCTTCTGCGGTGTGCTTGTGTATCTTCTGGAGTCCATTTCATTGGTGCTGCAACTTGAGCAGCTCCTCCGCATTTAGGACACTTTAAACTGTAAGTATAAGTCCCACAAGTTTTGCATTTTTGTATTAGTTGTCGTGCCATTAAAAAACCTCATTGACGATCTATTGTTGCACTTCCTTGATTTAATTCAACGCTTGAAATTAATGATTTTGTAGCATCACTCCAAGCAGATTCTGCTAATTTATAATCTGGTGCCTTTATTTCAATACGATATTTTGGTGCCCCATCATAATAGCAATTGACACTAATTTCGTTATCTAAGTCTGCATGTGTTTCTGCTTCTATTAATGCTTCCTTAATTGCTTCAACTCCTTTTGGTCCGCCTATCTCAATACTGCAGATTCCACGAATCTCAACAAATGGAGGTATGATGTTTGCTACTGCTGTTTCAACGAATTCTAAAATCCAATCTCCTGTAAAACCTTCTTCTTTTAATGCATCGGGAAATAATGCCGCTCTTTCAAATGCTGAATATAATGTTCCAAAAGCAGAGGATAATTCTATATCTGTTTCTTGTATTTCGTCCTCTGTCCATTTTAATTTTTCACCAATTACCTTGAGTAATTGAGTTGCACGCTGTTCATTCTTCCAGGATTGTAACGTGTCTCTTCTTCTTTCTTCTGAAACACTTTTCAAAGATAATTCATACGTATCTTGATCTTTTTTCCCTTTACGTAATACTTTACAAACTAATCTCTGTCCATCTCTCACGAATGCACGAATATTTTTTACCCAACCAGAAGCAATTTCTCCAATGAAAATAAATCCATTAATTCCTTCATATCCATTTAATGAAACATAAGCACCATTTTGTTTGACTTCGGTAACAGTACAAACTACTAATTCTCCCTCATCGGGACCTATGACTGCAATATTCTTCTCATCGCTCATTCTATTCACGCTGACTCGAGGACCTCTACAATACTACAACCTACTAATCGAGCTTTGCCTCCAGCAGGTTCTACCATAATCGCCTCACAAACTCCACAATTTACTACTGTAGATGCACGTTGAAAAATAGTTGATTCATTACCACAATTTTGGCATTTTACTTTCATGAAATTACTTGGAATATCTCTCACCTCAATTATCTGTTAATTCAAATTTCTTAGCTCTTTGACAAGGTGCATTATGCGCCTTTCCTGATTCAGTGCAACGAAATAAGATGTTTACTCTCTTAGTTGGTTTCTCTCTACCCTCTGGCTTTGGACGTGGGAAACCACGGTAACCAGCAGTAACTCTACGGAAACGTCTTTGTCCCCATTTTAATTCACTTGCACGGCGTTTTTTGATTCTCTCAACAGTGTGCAATGTGTGCTTTCCTAAAGAAGGACTGTAACGTTTAATCTGTCTTGGCATCTTAACCATCATTTCACCTCAAGCATTTCGCCCACTAACGAGCCATATATATGCATGTCGTGAACGCATTCATTCCTTAATCTCATACTTAGGGCTTAAGCATCAATTTGAATATGTGTAACTTTGACCTCTGCATATGGTCACACTTGCATCAGAACCCGGTGCACTTGATTTATTCTGGTTTCCCATGTCAATTTTCATTTTGGGGATGACATTAGTAGTAACTAGAAATCCCCCTAAAATACAAAAAATGGGTATTATTTTAGCAATTATTGGCTCTTTCTTTATAGCAATCTCCCCCTTTACTTTACCTAATTCTCCATCTAGTGCTTTTGGTCAATTAATTCTCTTTTTGATAGGCCCTACAGTCTTTTTGATTTTGGCAAATCAAGTCTCAATTAAAGTTACAAATTATAGAAATAAAGAATATTTGAGGGCTTTTTTTCTAATCTTGGGACTAGTTTGGATTCTTTTAATATGGATTAGTGAACCTCAATTCAATAATTCAGTCAATGATCTTTGGTTATTATGGGTAGTTAGTGTTCAAATTATTTCTGCATTAATTTTGTTTTCACTAGCATATCTAGAACAGAAAATGAATGCGAAAATATTATTTTTCTTATTAGGTGTTGCAATACTACTCTTGAATGAAGAATTATTAGAAATACCTAATGCTTCAAGATTGTTAGTTATCAAAACTAGTGGAACCATTCTGGGAACAATAATGGGGTTAGTTAGTGGAATTCTAATTTGGTTTTACACAATACAAAAATTACATTCATTAGAAGAAGATTTAGAGATGGACGAAGAATTAAATCAAGAAGAAAAAGAACTCCTATTAACAAAACTAAATAATGATCTGGAATGGTTAAAAAATTCTGAAATTGGTGATAAAAATGAATAACTTTTCTCTTTACAAATTTACTGGGTTTATAATTGCCCCATTTTTAATTTTGTTTGGAATCTGGTGTAGCATTGGTGAAGATTTCAATGTGTTTTTCATACAACTCATCAATTCATTTTTTACAACCACATTACTTACTTTAGGGGCTGCAACATTATGCTCTTGGTGGTTTTG
>Ga0208407_1000876_pt1 | contig 14034 bp, 15 predicted proteins | sample ETNtaG_9_FD_185775 | JGI IMG/M metagenome (GOLD analysis project Ga0208407, IMG submission 185775) | Marine microbial and viral communities from oxygen minimum zone, Eastern Pacific Ocean - ETNP201406SV69 (SPAdes) (version 2) | ecosystem: Environmental > Aquatic > Marine > Oceanic ...
AAGATATTCCAGACCCTTCTCTTATTTCAAGACTTAAGGTTGAATAGGAAACAGATGTTTCATAATAATTTTTTTGATCTTCAAGAATTTCAATATCTTGATTAATGTATCTTAATTGTGATTGAACCTCTAATTTTTCGGATGTAGTTTTTGCTTCAGTTTTAATTTCTTCTAGGTCTGCTTTTTCATTAAGCAATGAATTTAATCTTGAATCAATATTTAAAACATAGGTGGTAACGTCATTAGCATTTATGTTTATATTTGAAAATTTTGATACTTTCTCTACCTCAATTAAAAACTTATCAAAGCTTTCTGCGGGAATACTTGAAGTTAAATTATAACTTCTTAAACCTTGATAATTTGTTGAAAGATAGGTATTAGTTATATATCCCTCATACTTAGCAATTAGAGTTTTGAATTCATTCACTTTCTGATTAAAGTTCCCACTACTTACATCTACTGAGCCGTAAGCTGTTTTTACAATATAATCTCCTTGAGATAGACTTTCTGATCGAGACATACTCATGTCTTCTGTCATGTCTCCATAAAAAGGCTCAGGAGATCCAATACCAAATTCTGTTGATGAATCTACATTGCAAGATAATAGGAAAAGAAAAAGAAAAAGAGTTAATTTTTTATTCATATTTGATATTATATATTCTTAAAAATTTGAAAATTCAATTAGAGGAATTTTCATTTCTTCATCAGTTATCCCACCATGGTAACCTACAAGGTCTGCCTTAAGGTGCTTAGGAAAAATTATATTTCCTTTATCTACTAGAAAACAATATTCGGGAATAAGCCTATCCATATATGCATTCTTAGATTTTCCAATTAGTAATTCTAATTCACTCTTAGTTATGAAATTACCTGGAACTTTTTCAAATACCTTTTTTACTTCTTCTTCAGGACCGTTTGCATAAACTGCTCTTTGGTCTCCAAACACTTGGACAGATTCTGAATATTCAAGATTAAACCTGCTTTCTTCATCAACATTTGTTAGCCCATGATCAGCTGAAATTAGTGTATATGTTTTTCTGATGCTTGATTTATTTATTACTTGAACAATATCCTCAAATATCTTTACCTCCTTTTTCCAATCTTCGCTACCTACTCCAAATAGATGAGCTGCAATATCAATTTTTGGGTAGTAAATAAAATTAAATCTATTTTCTAACAATGAACTATTTTTTAATAAATCAATAAGGTCGTCCTCGTCTTTATAGTTTATTTGGTTAGAGTCTCTATAAATGTATTTTGAAAGAGCGCTATTTTCAAGATCTTTGGGCTGCACATTGCTAGTAAATATATTTTTTTCTTTAAATATTGTCCAAATTGTTTTATTTTCTAAAAAGAAGTTATCTTCTAACATTTTTTCATTTTCTTTGCTCCAATTAAGAGCATTAATTAAACCATATTCTTCTTTATCAAACTGGAAGTAGCCTAACATTCCTGTATTTACAGGTTCAGCAACTAAGTTAATTGTACTTAGAGCAACATTAGTGGAACTTGGAAAGGTTGAATTTACTGAACCAGCATTAAGCATATTAAGACTCGACTCCATCTCTTCTATATTTTTACTTCCTAGGCCATCTGCGATTATGTAATTGATTGTTTCAGCTTCATATAAAGAAGGAGATAAGTTTACTTCTTTGTTTTCTGTGAAAAAATCTTCATTTAATACTGCGTTATAAATTTTTTTAGAAAGATCTAGAAGATTTGGTTCTTTGAGAATATTTTCAAATTTATCCATAGAAAAATCTTACAAATAATTTCACTGAAGTTGTAAAAAAAAGTAAACTTTTTTAAACATACTAAAATTACATATATGATTTCTTATTTTCAGGACTATATAACAGTAGGCGTTGTATTAAGCATTGGCTTAGCCTTAATGGTATTAGTTACAAGTCTTGCAGCAGTTATAAGACCAAATAATCCTTATCGTGAAAAGCTAACAACGTATGAATCTGGTGTTGATCCTGTAGGTACCGGTTGGAGTCAGACTTATATAAGATATTATGTATTTGGTCTTCTTTTTGTTATTTTTGACGTTGAAGCAGTATTTATTTTTCCTTGGGCAATAAATCTTGAAAGATTAGGCTACTTTGGTTTAATTGAGATGCTCATCTTTATCTTTATTTTGTTAATTGGCCTTATCTATGCGATTAGGAAGGATGTCTTAAAATGGGAGTAGTTGATAAGTTTGGTTTACCAAAACCAATTTCTGCAGTATTTAATTGGGCAAGATCTTATTCCTTGTGGTATTTTCAATTTGGATTAGCTTGCTGTGCTATTGAAGTAATGGCGGTTAGTGGGCCTAGACATGATTTTATGAGATTAGGAATAATTCCTTTACCAGCATCTCCTAGGCAAGCGGATTTAATGGTAGTAGCAGGAACTGTTACCGACAAAATGGCACCATCAGTAAAAAGACTTTATGATCAGATGCCTGAACCTAAGTATGTAATTTCAATGGGCTCATGCTCTAATAGTGGTGGACCATACTGGGATTCATATTCTGTCACCAAAGGTGTTGATCAATTAATACCAGTAGATGTTTATGTACCGGGTTGTCCTCCAAGACCAGAAGCTTTACAAGAAGGAATACTTTTACTTCAAGAAAAAATTAGAGGAGAAGACATAAAGGCTAAATGGAATGAGGAACAAATTGAACCAGTCTGATTCCCAGAGCTTCATAGATACTCTTTCATCAAAATTTACCAATATAGTAAATGAATTTGATACATTGAAAATTAATATCGAGCCATCCCAATGGACAGAAACTATGACTGAATTAAAAAATGAATTTGGGTTAACTTACTTCTCCTGGCTTAGTGCTATTGATTGGGAGAATGAAGTTGCAGTAGGTGATCCACCTAAAGAACCTGTGAGTCCCCATTTTGAAATAATTTGCTGTCTTTCTGAATCAATAGAAGGTAACTTAGTACTCGTCTCGACAAAAGTTGAAAAAGAGAATCCTTCAATTGACTCACTTGTGAGCATATATGCTGGATCAAATTGGCATGAAAGAGAAGCTTATGAAATGTTTGGAATTGATTTTGTTAACCATCCAAACCTTACAAAGATTTATTTACCTGATGGATATGAAGGCAACCCAATGCTTAAATCGTTTGAACTTATAAGCAGAGAGGTAAAACCTTGGCCTGGAGATGTAGATGTTGAAGGAATGCCAGAAGAAGGCAATAAAGAAGGGGAGAGTTAATTGGATACAACTATAAACCCAAATAACATGCCTCATATTTCAGATGCTTCAGTGTCTGTAGAAATTGAGACTGAAGATATGACATTAAACATTGGCCCCCAACACCCATCAACTCACGGTGTTCTAAGATTAGTTGCCAAAGTTGACGGAGAAAAAATATCAAGTGTAGAGCCGGTCCTTGGATACATGCATCGTGGTTATGAAAAATTGGCTGAGGTTAGAACATATCCACAAATAACAACTCTTGTAAATAGAATTGATTGGGTTTCAGGGTTTGCTAATGAGATTCCATTTATAGCAGCTACAGAAAAATTAATGGAGATAGACGTTCCAGAAAGAGCCCAGCATATTCGTTTAATTTTGACAGAGATGGCAAGAATTGCATCACACTTCGTATTTAACGGTGCTTATGCTCTAGAAATAGGAGCTTTAACTCCAATATTTTTAGCAATGGAGGACAGGGAAAGAGTCCTTGACTTAATAGAGTCTGTTACAGGAGGAAGATTTCATCCTAACTTCAATCGAATTGGAGGGGTTAAACCAGCTGCAGGAGCAGGACCAACAACTAAAAAAGATATCCAAGACTTACCTGCAGGTTTTTATGAAGAAACAAAAATAGTCATGGAGAAAGTACTGGAGGGTGTTGATAGATTTGAAAATTTAGTTGGTGGAAATGAGGTCTTTAGAGTCAGAACAAAGAATGTTGGTATCATTACAAAAGAAATGGCAGAAGATTATGGAGTATCTGGTCCAATATTGAGAGCTTCTGGAGTAAAGTTTGACCTTAGGTCACATACAGACTTCCTTCCTTACGATAAATTTGATTTTGAAATACCGGTTGGAGAAAATGGGGATTGCTATGACAGGTGGTATGTGAGATTGGTAGAAATGAGAGAATCAGCAAAGATCATACTACAAGCAATTGACTCAATGCCTTCAGGCCCTTTACAGACTAAAGTACCAAAAGTTATAAAAGTTCCAAAAGGCCAGTCTTATGTAAGAACAGAGAACCCTAAAGGAGAGATGGGTTTTCACGTAATATCAGAAGGTGGGTTAGGTCCTTATAGATTAAAAATTAGAACACCGTCCTTTAGTAATATTTCAATACTTCCAGAATTATTAGAGGGACAATTATTACCAGATTTAATTGCCATTATGGGTAGTTTGGATTTTGTTTTGGGAGATGTTGATCGATGAGTTTTGGTACTGAGATTTTAATAAAAGTAGGTGTTGTTCTTGCTTTTGCATTAAATGGTGCAGTGATATTTACATTAATGGATGTTAAAGGGAGCGCATGGATGCAAAGAAGGCCTGGACCACTTCATGTTGGGTTAAGAGGTTTTATTTTCCCATTAGCTGAAGTGATTAAATTTATCCAAAAAGAGGATATTATCCCTACAAAAGTTGACAAAACAGTTTTCAAGCTTGCCCCTGCGTTTATTTTATTTTCAGTATTCGGTCTTTTTGTAGTAGTGCCTATAAGCCCAACACTGGTGGTCGCTGACTTAAATTTGGGAGTATTTTATTTGTTGGCAATCAGTACGATATCTACTTTAGGAGTCCTTACGGCAGGATGGTCATCGGCTAATAAATATTCATTAATGGGAGGGCTAAGAGCTGCCGGACAACTTATAGCTTATGAACTACCTTTAATACTTGCGGTAGTCGGAGTTGTTATACAAGCAGAGACAATGTCTCTTGTTGGGATAGTTGAAAAACAGATTGAATGGGGCCTTCCTTTTGTTATAGCAGGACAAGGGGTAGCTTTTGTAATATTTATGATTGCTGCAACTGCAGAAATGATGAGAATTCCTTTTGATATGCCTATTGGTGAATCTGAATTAGTTTCTGGTTTTATGACAGAATATTCAGGAATTAGATTTCTAATTTTTTATATAGCTGAATATATAAATATGTTTGTTATGTGTGCTATTGCAGCCACATTATTTCTTGGAGGGTATCACATACCTCTATTACCTGTAGAGTGGGTTAATTTTTATGGACCAGTTTCACTATTGACAAAAACACTTCTTCTTGGTTTTATTCTTGTATTAGTTAGATGGTCTTTCCCAAGATTTAGAGAAGATCAGCTTCAAAATATTGCATGGAAGATTCTAATTCCACTTTCTTTATTAAACATATTGATAACATCAGTAATGAAAGTAGTTTTTTAAATGAAAGATTTTAGACCTAAACTTCCAGGATTTTTAACAGGAATGAAAATTCTATTAGTTAATATGTTTAAAACTTTATCTCCATTGACTAAGAATCCAAATGTAAATTATCCATTTGAAAAAGAAATTGTCGCACCAAGAGCAAGAGGGGTTATAGCTCTAGATGCAGAAGCTTGTACAAGTTGTATGTTATGCGCAAGACAGTGTCCTGATTGGTGCATCTATATTGAAGGACATAAAGAATTACAACCACCTTCAAAACCTGGAGGAAGAGAAAGAAGCAGAGCAGTGCTTGATAGGTTTGATATAGATTATGCATTATGTATGTATTGTGGGATCTGTGTTGAGGTATGTCCATTTGATGCTTTATTTTGGACTCCTGAGTATGAATATTCTGAGTACAACATGGGAGCTATGCTCCATGACAAAAACAGATTGGATGAGTGGCTAAAGACTGTTCCAGAAACTGGCGGTTTAGAGAATTAATATATGGAAGCAATAGATATTTTCAGTTATTTTCTATTACTCGGCCTACTTTTGGCTGGAGCAAGGGTTGTTACAACTTCCAATGTTATTCATGCAGCAGTAGCTTTAGTATTTACACTTACGATTACAGCGGTAATCTTTTTGTTGTTAGCAGCTGAGTTTGTAGGTTTAGTTATTGTTATGGTCTATATAGGTGCTGTAATTGTACTATTTTTATTCGGAATAATGATTACAAGAGCTCCATTGGGTGAGAATGCAGAGCTTGATAATGATAAAAATAAAACTATAGCTTTATTAATTTCTTTTTCAATTTTTGGAATTTTTTCATATATACTTTTAAATACTTTTGATCGACAGATAAACATAACCGAAGGAACATCAACTGAAATTTTGGGCCAAATACTATTAAGTAGGTTTGTCTATCCTTTTGAAATTGTTTCATTTGTTTTATTAGCTGCTCTAATTGGTGGAATAACCATAGCAAGAAAAGATAATGCTTTAGTTGACGAGGATCAAGTATGAGTGCTCAGCCATTCTTAATTGCAGCAGCTGCTTTGTTTTCAATGGGTATATACGGAATCCTTGTAAGAAGAAATGCAGTAATGGTTTTGTTGTCTATTGAATTAATACTTAATGCTGTAAATATAAATTTTGTAGTCTTCAACCAGATGCTTTCAGATGTTTTATTAAATGGACAAATATTTGCTATTTTTGTTATAACAATTGCTGCTGCAGAAGTTGGCATTGGTTTAGCAATAGTACTTATGCTATTTAGAAACAGGCAGACAGCTAATATAAATGAATTTGATTTGATGAAATGGTAGTTAATTACAATATAAATTTACTTGCTGAAGCAAAGGCTTCCTATACAGATGGCGGCATCTTTGCTGAGTTCGCATGGATTATTGTAGTGTTACCTTTTTTAGCAGCTTTATTGATAACCTTTTTTGGAAAGAACTTACCCCTAAAGGGTGCAGAGATTGCACTGGGTTCAGTATTTTTTATATTTCTTTATAGTTGTATTTTGTTTTATCTCAACATAACTAAAGGCGTTGCATCAGAATTTTTTGTCAATGTTGGTAGCATAGGGTCTTTTGAGATTGAATTTGGATGGGTTGTAGACGGTCTTTCTATAATGATGTATTTTGTTGTAGGCACAGTTTCATTATTAGTTTTTATATATGCCATAAACTATATGGAAGGTGAAATCAGATATACCTTCTTCTTTACATCCTTAACTCTATTTGCTGGAAGTATGCTAGTTCTTGTGTCTGCTCCAACACTCTTACAATTATTAATTGGTTGGGAATTAGTTGGTGTATGTTCATACTTACTAATCGGCCATTATTGGGAGGAGAAAGAAAACTCATCTGCTGCGATGAAAGCTTTTATTACAAATAAAGTTGCTGACGTAGGTTTAATGATAGGTATTATTATTCTCGCTCTTACAACTGGAACATTAAGAATTTCAGAAATACTTTATCAGGCTACTCACGATTACGAAGCAATTAAATCTGTAGCGTACATAGCTGGAATCTTAATATTCATTGGTGCCATGGGCAAGAGTGCTCAGTTTCCTTTACACGTTTGGCTACCTGATGCTATGGCAGGACCTACACCAGTTTCAGCACTTATGCATGCTGCAACTATGGTGACAGCAGGTGTTTACTTGTTAGGGAGGCTTTTTCCTTTTTACCAAGGAATAGCTCATCAAGCACTAGACGTTGTTCTTATATTTGGGGTTATAACATTATTTAGTGCAGGTCTGATTGCAATTGTTCAAGATGATTTGAAAAAAGTTTTAGCATATTCAACCGTAAGTCAGTTGGGATACATGGTAACTGCGATGGGTTCAGGAGCATACACAGCAGGACTGTTCCACTTGTGGACACACGCTTTCTTTAAAGCTCTTTTATTCCTTGGAGCCGGTTCTGTAATACATGCTGTTCATACAAATAATATGTCAGAAATGGGAGGACTCAGAAAAGAGATGCCAAGAACATTTATGACTTTCATAATTGGAACAGTGGCGCTTGCGGGATTACCTCCTTTAGCTGGATTCTTTTCAAAAGATGAAATACTAGCTTCATTAAATCATGAAGGCCATAATTTCTTCTTCATAATCGCTGTAGCAGGTGCATTTATAACTGCTTTTTATATGACCAGAGCAGTTTTGTTAACTTTTTATGGTGAATACAGGGGACATGGCCACCCACATGAGTCTGATTCTATGATGACAACCCCTCTTATGGTCTTAGCTTTTTTTGCAGCTGTAGCTGGTTGGGTAAATATCCCTGGGATATATACAGGATTTACAAACTGGGTAACTACCAGAAAAAATGGAATTATTGAACACCATCCTGAGTCTTTTGATTATTTTGCTTTGTTTAGTGGTCTCTTTGCAGGGTTGGCAGGGATTGGTCTTGCTTACTATATATATCAAGTAATTAGTAATCCGGAAAATGGAGATGAGAAGATTAAATTTCAACCAGTTTGGAGAGTTCTTGAGAATAAATATTATTTAGATGATTTTTATTTTAAATATATTGTTGATCCAATAAAAATAACTTTTGCAAAGAGTGTTGATAAATTTAATACAGAGATTTTAGACAGGTTTATAAACAATTTTGGAAATGTGGCTTCATTTCTAGGTCGAGTTGTTTATGACAAGCTTGATCAAGGTGGAATAGATAAAGCTTTGAATTTGACTTCCACAGGAACAGATACCTTAGGTAGTAAAGTTAAGTTGATCCAAACAGGTAAGACTCAGCAATATATAATGTATTTTTTAACAGGGGTAATAGTTATTAGTGTATTAGTTTTGTTAGTGTTATAGGAGGAAATTAGAAATTATGACAAGTATTTTAGAAACATTTTCAAATGGATTAGGAATTAGCTTAGTTGTTTTCTTACCACTTGTTAGTGCAGTGTTTATTTTGTTCATTCCAAAAAAACAAGAGTTTTTAATTAAGATTGCAACTTTAGGTTCATCCTTGGTAACTTTTGGGCTCAGTCTTATTGTCGCTTATCAATTTGATTACGACAATGCTCATATGTTTCAACTAGGAAATAAACTAACATGGATTGAAAGTATTAATTCCAACTATGAAATAGGTATAGATGGAATCTCACTTCCTTTGCTTCTGCTTTCCACATTTATATCAGTTTTAGCAATAATCTATTCATTCGAACATCTTCCAGAACCTGTGAATCCTAAAGGTATGATGTCGTTAATTCTAATACTCGAGACAGGAATGAACGGAACGTTTGTAGCCCTCGATCTTATTTTATTTTTTGTTTTTTTCGAACTCGTTTTGTTACCTATGTATTTCATGATTGGTATTTGGGGAGACAGGACAGTACGAAGTGTTGCTGGGTTTAAGAACCAGATAGAAACTAGGCTTTATGCAAGTATAAAGTTTTTTGTCTTCACACTATTTGGCTCAGCTTTTATGTTATTAGGATTTTTAGGCCTTTATTTTAGAGGGAGTAAAACCTTCAGCATTCCAGAATTGATTGAACTAGGAACATCTGGAGCATTTACAGGAACATTTGCAACTCTTGTTTTTGCTGTTTTGTTTTTAGGGTTTGCTGTAAAAGTACCAATGTGGCCTCTACATACTTGGCTTCCTGACGCACATACTGCAGCACCGACTGTAGGGTCTGTATTACTTGCAGCAATACTTCTTAAGTTAGGATCTTATGGTTTTGTAAGAATAGCTTTGCCAATATTACCTGAGCAAGCAAAAGCCTGGGCACCAGCTATTGCTATATTGGCAGCTATTGGAATAATTTATGGTTCATTAGCTTGTTTAGCTCAAACAGATTTAAAGAGATTGATTGCATTTTCTTCAGTTGGACATATGGGTTTTGTTATGCTTGGAATTTCTTCATTAACTTCTATTGGAATTAATGCTGCAATGATTGGTATGGTTGCTCATGGGATAATTACAGGACTCCTTTTCTTTATCTCGGGATCAATGGCACATACTTATCACACTAGAGACATGGATAGGCTTGGTGGAAATATGAAATTACTACCAAAGACGGGAGTATTGCTTGGGTTTACAGCAATGGCATCACTTGGTTTGCCAGGTCTTGCTGGCTTCTGGGGAGAATTTATGGCTTTACTAGGTGCTTATAACCCACTTCCAGGTTTAAATATAACAGTATTTAGAACTTCAATGGTTGCTGGGGCAATTGGAACAGTTCTAACAGCAGGTTACTTATTATGGATGCTACAACGAGTTAACTTAGGAGAACCAAAAGAAGAATGGATTGGTCAAGACTTACATGATGCTGATAATTATGAACTAGCAGCATGGATACCACTTGTAATACTTACTGTATTAATCGGTATATTCCCTAAATTAATTTTTGGTTCTACAAATGATGCTGTTATTAGTTTGGTAACCAAAGCTTTTGGAGGCTGAAATTAGTATTAACTACCTTGCTATTTCAACTGAACTAATAGTAATTTTTACTATTGTTGGAACTATTACTCTGGATTTAATTTTCACTAAGAAGTCTAAATATTTGGTTGCTCTCTTTGCTTTAGTGGGTTCATTAATATCATTTATTCCAATAATTTTTCAATGGGCGAATTACTCAAAAGCTATGGTCTTATTTGACGGTAGTTATGTTATTGATAAATTTTCAATAATTCTTAAAGGTTTATTTATCTTAGTTACATATTTAACTTTCCTTCTTTCTATAAACTTTGTTGAAAGTGACACATATTATGAGGGCGAATATTATTTTCTCTTATTATGTTCTCTTCTAGGGGCTTTGGTAGTTGCATCGTCTAGAGATTTATTAACAATATTTATTGGAATTGAACTTGCTTCAGGACCAATGTTTTTACTTTCTGGATGGAGAAAGGGCGATCCAAAATCTAACGAAGGAGCAATAAAGTTCTTTCTTTTAGGTGTGCTTTCTGCATCTTTGATACTTTATGGCTTCTCGTTACTTTATGGAGTGACTGGGAAAATAATTTTTTCAGAGATAGTAAGCTCTTTGTCAGCAACAGGCCTACATCAATCACCAGTTGTTCTATTAAGTTCGATTTTAATTTTGGCTGGTATAGGGTTTAAAATCTCAGTAGTTCCTTTCCATTCTTGGGCTCCAGATACTTATGAAGGATCTCCTTTGCCAGTAACTGCTTATTTATCAATTAGTTCAAAGGCTACAGGTTTTGTTGCTCTTATTATTTTGTTTACTAAGGTATTTTATGAATCAGGTACAAGCTGGGGTGTTATTTTAGTTCTAATCTCTGGAGCAACTATGTTTATAGGAAACTTATCTGCCCTTCAACAAACAAATCCAATTAGGCTTTTAGCTTATTCTTCAATAGCTCAAGCAGGCTTTATTTTGGCACCCATAGCAGTAGCTGGCATAACAGGGAATTATAACGATGGAGTCTATGCAAGTGTTACTTATTTAGTAATCTATGCCTTTATGAATATGGGTGCTTTTCTTGTTGTTAATATTTTGATAAAGGCAAGTGGTTCGGAAAATATATACGAATGGGGTGGTTTAGCAAAAGATTCTCCTATGACCGGTATTTTTTCTGTAGTTTTCTTTTTCTCTTTGGCTGGTATCCCCCCACTTGGTGGTTGGTTTGCGAAGTTTGTAGTTTTTAGAAGTTTATTAAGTACAGGTGAGATATTTGGATTATCTTTGGGGATTATTGGTGCGATTAATGCTGTAATAGCACTAGTTTATTATGCTAGAGTTTCCAAAATTATTTGGATGGATGACTCTCCAGCTGGTGAAAGAGTAATTACAGTTCCAAACCCTTTAAAAGTTGTAGGATTTATTAGTTTAGCTTTAACTCTTTTAGCCGGTGTATTTCCAGGTATTTTTTCAAGCCTTGGAGAAGCCTCAGCAATATTTTTTAGTAGTTAAATTTTCAGTTGTCTAAAGATTTAACCACCTATCTTAAAGAAAAGTATAAAAATAATAGTTTGTATTTTGATGAGTATATGAAAGATTGTCTATATTCTGAATTAGGTTTTTTTAATACAGAAGTAGTTAGATCTTCAAAGGAAGGAGACTTCCTTACTTCACCAGAGGTATCTGAGTATTTTGGTGAAATAATAGCAAATTTCATTAATGAAAAAATACACGAAGGAGACATTATTGAGGTCGGCGCAGGAACTGGTTCTTTAGCTCAAGAAATAGATAGGTATGTAAATAAAGACTTGTTTCTTTTGGAGAGCTCTTCAACTGCTTTGGAAATATTGAATCAAAAGAATTTTATAACTGGTGAGAAACCTGAAATATTTTCCGATAAGAATATAGATATTGTTTATATGAATGAATTACTAGATAATGTTCCATGCTCTATAGGGGTTAACAAAGAAAATCAATGGTATGAAAAAATTGTTAATACTGAAAAGGAAATATTTGAATATGGTTTAGTGGAGATAAGAGATGAAAATCTTGAATGGATAGAGAAGTATAATTTTAAACCTATTGAAGGTATCGAATTAGAGATTCAATTGAATTCAGAGAAGCTTTTAGATAATTTAATTAATATATTCAATCCAAATCATTTTTTGATTTTTGATTATGGATATACATATGAAAATAGAGCTGAAAAACCTTATACCTCTCTACTAAGAACATATAAAGAACATCATTTATCTAGAGATCCACTTGAGGGTCCTGGAGAAACAGACATTACTTATGATGTGAACTTCTCTTTTCTAGAACAATACTTCAAGGCTAAAGGGTATAAGGTTGAATTAATGTACCAATATAATTTTCTTGAGAAATATGGATTTGATAAAATTTATAAAAAATTAAAAGATGATTATCAAAAATCCTCAGATATAGAAAAGTTAAAATTTAAATCTCAATTAGTTGGCTTAGAAGCAATACATAACGAAAGAGGCTTAGGTGGTTTCTACACAATTATTGCTGAAAAATTATAATATATATTACTTATAATTAGATTATGAATGTATTTAAAACAACAGCTTTACTGACTTTAATGACTTTGATTGTTTTATTTACAGCACAGGTTCTTGGTTTTGATTTAATTGTTTCATTATTCTTTGCTTTTATTTTTAATTTTATAATGTATTTTTATTCCGGAAAATTGGCACTAGCTTCTACTAAAGCAAAAAAAATTGAAGAAGGACAATATCAAGATGTTGTGGGCATTATTACTTTCCTAACTCAAAAAGAAAAAATGCCAATGCCTGATTTATATATTATTGAAAATGACCAACCCAATGCTTTTGCAACTGGTAGGAATCCAAAAAATGCTTCAGTTGCTGTAACTACTGGAATATTAAAGGTTTTAACTAGAGACGAACTGGAAGGTGTCTTAGCTCATGAGTTATCTCATATAAAGAATAGAGATATATTAGTTTCAAGTATTGCAGCTATGCTTGCTGCCGCTATATCTTTTATGTCAAGAATGGCTTTTTGGGGAGGAGGCAGCAGGGATAGAAATACACATCCTTTGATCGTAGTGGTTGCCTTTATAGCAGCACCTATTGCTTCAATAATTATTCGTATGGCTATTTCTAGGACAAGAGAATTTGGTGCTGACAAAACAGGATCTGAATTATCTGGAAACCCTTTGGCTTTGGCGTCTGCACTTGAAAAAATTGAGCAGTATTCAAAAATACCTATGCCAGTAAATCCTGCAGTTAGTCAGCTCTTTATATCTGATCCCATGAAAGCCTTTACGAGACCAAGCATTGGTAAATTATTTTCTACTCATCCACCAACCAAAGAGAGAGTCAAGAGACTAAGACAGGAAGCTAGTGGTATTCGGTTTAGGTAATGTAAATTCTGTATTTTCTGCAGATATTGAAGAACATATAAAAGAGGGATATAAATTAATTGATGTAAGAGAAGATCATGAATGGAATGCAGGCCATCATTCATTAGCAGAACATATCCCAATGGCAAAAATTCCGGAAAATCTAGACACTTTTAAAGAGAATGAAAAATATATTATTATATGTAGATCAGGAAATAGGTCTGGAAAGGTGACTAATTACCTCGACAATCAGGGCATCCAAGCTTTCAATTTAACTGGAGGTATGAAAGAGCTTTCATTACATTCAGAAAATGTTATCGATTCAGCTGGTAAAAAAGGTAGCATCATCTAAAATCAATTTGTGATAATTT
>Ga0208407_1000878_pt1 | contig 14026 bp, 13 predicted proteins | sample ETNtaG_9_FD_185775 | JGI IMG/M metagenome (GOLD analysis project Ga0208407, IMG submission 185775) | Marine microbial and viral communities from oxygen minimum zone, Eastern Pacific Ocean - ETNP201406SV69 (SPAdes) (version 2) | ecosystem: Environmental > Aquatic > Marine > Oceanic ...
AGGACGAGGGGTTTCCATTGCTTCCAACGCTAGAGCAATAGATTGTGCTTCAAAAGATCCTACTATCACAGGTAATTTTCTTTCTCCATTAATTTCAGTTAATATAACTGCATAACTTCTACTAGGCGGGTGAAATGAGATTTTTTGTACTTTAACAGGTACCATATATGAATTCAATTTAGGATATTGAAAGCGCCGTACGCTAATCTTTTTTTATTAAATAATCAATTTTTATAGATTTGTCAGCTCTTTTTTTAATCTTGATATTTTTTCCACGGGTGATGGATCAGTGCCATGTATATACGCACACCATAAACTAACCCAATCTCCAAAGTGAATTAGATGAAGCAATCTCTCAAATCTTGTTGAGCCATTTAATGAAATCTCAAATTGTTTTTTTAAAGTGGTCTCTAAAATCTTTTTTGATATTTTCTTCCTTATCGTTATTCTTTGTTGATCACTTTCATCGCTCAACCAAATAATACTAAAATTTTCTATAATGTTAGGATTATTTTCCCACCCAACAATTTCATTATGATTAAACTCAGGGATTTCATTACAGAAGGATAACATTTTACTATTTTCTGATAATTGGTTTGACCATCTTAATGCAATTGTAGAGGTATTATCTGTCTCTCCATATATAATCGGAATGGTATTAAAAATTTTATTTGATAATTCCCAAGTTGGATTTTTTTGATTATTAAGACTATAATTATCTCTTACAGATCTTAATAAGTTGATTGAACTTATAAGATCATTATCAAGTTCAATTTTAATTAAACCAATATGTAAAAATAAATATAGCATTGGAACAAATGAATATGCCAATGCAGCGCGCGGTTGCAATCCAGAGGGAATAAGTGTAAAATCAAGATTGTTGCTACTAAGTTCTTTTGATAATATTCCTCCAGTAGTTATACCATAAATTTGACATTCTTTTGATAGTGCATCTTTGAATGCACTTAGAGTTTCTTCAGTGCCTCCCGAATAAGATGAAACGACCACAAGCGTACGCTTATTTGCCCACTTGGGAATGAAGTAATTTCTAGATACAATTAACGGAATCGTTAAATCATTTTTAAGGAGCATTTTATTTATATCCCCGCCTATTGCAGAGCCACCCATTCCTACTACAATGATATTTTCTATATTATTATATTGATTATTTAATATGATTTTTTTGCCAATTTCAGATGCTTGATTAATATCATCCGCAAAATTATATACAGCTTCTTTCATCCCTTGCGGATCAATAAACTTGTTCATTTTAATATTCCCTATTTTTTAAATAGTTAGTAAACAGCTTTAATTCATTTCTATTCGATTCAGGAATAAATAATAAGTTATCTAATCCATCTTGAAGATATTTTTCTGACAAAGACTTAGCTTCAGTATAAATATTATGCTTTTCAAAAAACGAACGTAATAATTCAATCATTTTCTCTATTGGATAATCTTTGATTTTATAACAATAATCAGACCACTCTTTTGGAACCATTTTGCGAGCTATTATTGTTAATGCAGTTTGTTTTTTTGAAAGAATATCACTTCCAAGACTCTTACCCATAGATTTAGTGTTACTGAATATTTCCAAAATATCATCTTGGATCTGAAAAGATTTTCCAATATTGTAACCGAAATTTCTAAGTTGTTTACATACCTTACTATCTTGCTTAGATAAAAGAGCTGGTATTTCAACACAAAGACCAATCAAAGCACCTGTCTTATTTTCAATCATCTGTAAATATTCATCTAATGAAATTTCCTCTTTTCCTTCATACTCCTTATCATATGCCTGACCAATACAAACATCTAAAGCAACATTATTAAATCGGTTATAAACATTTTGAGAATTAGTATTAATTTTTCCTATTAATCGTTGTGCTTCAACAAAAATGGCATCTCCAGCTAATATGGATGTAGATATATCCCATTTTTTTTGAATAGTTGGTTGTCCATGCCTTAATTGATCGTTATCCATTATATCATCATGAACAAGTGTAAAATTATGTAATAGTTCAACTGCTAGGGCAGCGTTTTTAATATCACTACCTTCTATTTTAAACGCATTTCCCGTAAGTATTAATAATATTGGGCGAAGTCGTTTACCCTTTCCTCTAAGAACATACTTTAATGGATCATATAAATATTTTGGTTTATCTGGGAAAGGATAATTAATTAAGGTTTCATCAATTTCTCCCTGTATCTTATTTATAATAGATAGGAAGTTTTTATCAATGATCATCTAGTTTAATATTACCAATTGTTTGTAATTTATTTAGAACTAGATTTTTTATTTCCTCCATTCTTTCAAGAGAATTTGCTTCAAACCTGCATACTATTACAGGTTGTGTGTTAGAAGATCTGACAAGCCCCCAACCATCTCCGAATTTAATACGTACTCCATCTACTGTTATACAATCATAGTTATCTTGAAAATATTTTATAGCTTCATCAGCAATTCTAAACTTTTCTTCATCTGATTCACAACTCATTCTCATCTCAGGCGTAGAATAATATGTTGGTAAATCTTTTTTTAATTCAGATAGTTTCTTATTAGTGCGGGACAAGGTCTGTACTATTCGCGCAGCAACATATATTGCATCATCATAACCAAAATAATCATCAGCAAAAAAAATGTGACCACTCATTTCTCCTCCAAATTTACATCCCAGTTCATTCATTTTTTGTTTAATCAATGAGTGACCTGTTTTCCACATTAATGGCTTGCCTCCAAGCTTTAAAATCATATCTTCCAAAGCTTGAGAACATTTTACGTCAAATAATATTGTCTCCCCATTTTGTATAATCTCTGGCAAAAATAGCGCCATTAATTGATCAGCCCATATAATATCACCAGTTTCATCAACAACACCAACACGGTCTGCATCCCCATCAAATGCTATTCCAATATCATGTTTTCCTTTTTTCATTATTCTTATCAAATCATTTAAATTTTCTTTTACTGTTGGATCTGGATGATGATTCGGAAATGTACCATCTGGTTCACAGAAAAGCTCTGTCAGCTCTACATTTAAACTATTGAAAATATTAGGAGCATTGATTGCTCCTGCGGCATTACCACAATCCATTACTACTTTCATTGGTCGCTCAATATTTATTTTTTCAATTATCATAGATTTATAATCTGATTTTATATCATATTTAATTTCATTTCCTTCACCAATATCAAAATCATTATTATCAATATATTCTCTTAATACTTGAATATTTTTCCCATATACCGCTTTACGATCTAGAGACATTTTAAATCCATTAAATTCTGGCGGATTATGGCTACCAGTTATTTGCACAGCACCTCCTACCTCTAATTTAAACATGCTATAATAATTTGCTGGTGTTGGCAATATACCCAAATTGATTACATCAACTCCAGTTGATAACACTCCTTTTTTAAATTGATCCATGAGATCAGGTGTTGTTAAACGGATATCTCCACTCAAGGCTATTTCATGAAAACCATTTCTTTTTACAAAAGTACCAAACCCCTTACCTAATTGAACAACAATTGCAGGCGGGAAATCATCTACTACTTTCCCTCTTATATCATACTCTCTGAAAATGTATTTATTTACCATATGGAAGTTTACATATAATTTTTTCTAAACAATAATTATGCTTTTTATTCTATATAAGAATCTTAAAAAATAATTAATTTTTATTTAAAATAAATACGGTACTATTTTTTTTTAAATAATTCTCTTTCAATATCATGAAATGCTTTGAATTCGATTGAATTACCGCTTGGATCAGAAAAAAACATAGTTCCTTGCTCTCCCGCTAAACCTTTAAAGCGAATATATGGTTCTATAATAAAAACGATATTGCATCTAATTAAACGATCAGCCAATCTATTCCAGTCATCCATTCTTAGTATAACTCCAAAATGCGGGATAGGAACTTGCTTACCATCAACATCGTTTAATGTATTGGGCTTTTTCATTCTATTATTGAGATGACATACTAATTGATGTCCAAATAAGTTAAAATCTATCCAACTTGAATCACTTCTTCCTTCTTTGCATCCTATTATATTTCCATAAAATTCTCTTGCCGCTTTCAAGCTGTGAACTTCTATCGCCAAATGGAAGGGATTAAGCATACATGAATGTAATTTCTTAATCATAAAATATTTATACTTAAATTATATAAATACCATTCAGGGAAATATTTATGATCAAACAATTAACTATTAATATTTCATATATTTTATTTCTTTTTATTACTATATCCAGCTGTCAGAAAAGTGGTAATAATCATCTAAAGAAATATGTTTTTAAGGAAGATCCAGCCTTTAGATACGAAATTGTAGATACATTTTCTGGAGATGGGTGGAAAGAATACTATATAAAAATGGTTTCAGGCACCTGGTTAACAGAAAAGGAAGTAAACCAAACTGAATGGTGGCATTGGATAACCATAGTTGTTCCAAATAATGTTGTAGAAACTGAAGCTCTACTAATGATTGGGGGAGGTTCAATCAAAGACCAAGAACCAAGAAAAGCATCTGAAATACTCATAAAAGCTGCTTTAGGAACAAAATCGATTATTGCAGAAATTAGCAATATCCCTTTTCAGCCTCTTAATTTTGCTAATGATAATAAAGATGACAGATATGAAGATGATCTTATTGCATATGGATGGAAGAAATTTTTAGAGCGTGGAGCAAGAGATGAAGATGTTTCATGGCTTGCACGTTTACCTATGACTCGAGCAGTTGTAAGAGGAATGGATGTAATTCAGAAAGTTACTAGTGATTTCAACATCCCAGTTGAAGAATTTGTCATTGCTGGAGCATCAAAAAGAGGTTGGACGACATGGACAACAGCAGTTGTAGATAATCGAGTTATTGCCATTATTCCAATTGTTATTGATTTATTAAATGTGATTCCATCATTTGATCATCATTGGCGTTGTTATGGAGAATGGTCTCCTGCAATTGATGATTATGTAAACGAAGGAGTAACAGAATGGATGGGGTCAGAAGAATATAACCGACTTTTAGAACTTGTTGAACCTTACTCTTTTATTGATCAATTGGAAATACCAAAATTTCTTATAAATGCAACTGGGGATGAATTTTTTGTAACTGATTCATGGCAGTTTTATTGGAAAAGTTTAATTGGAAATAAATATTTACAATATGTCCCAAATGGTAATCATGGATTAACAGGAACATATAATCCAGAAAGTCTTATTGCCTTTTATAATGCAATAATTACAAATAGTGATATCCCAGATTTTACTTGGTATGTGAGCAATGATAGTATTTATCTAGATGTAAATACTGATGCTAATTATACAATAAAGAGCTGGGAAACTATCAATGATAAAACTCGCGACTTTCGTGTGGCAGTTATTGGAAAATCTTGGAAATCTAACAAAATAGATAATAAATCAAATGATAAATATTATCTACATGTTAGTAAGCCTAAAGCTGGTTACAAAGCAGGATTATTAGAGATAACTATTGAATCTGATACTAAAGTACCATTTGTATTTACAACAGGTACTTTAGTATCTCCAGGCACTTATCCCTTTTTACCCTTTAAACCAAAAAGTCCAAAGGGTAAACGCATTAAATAGAATAAATTTTAGTGGTAAATCCAATTTCTATTAAAGATGATTATTTATCGTCGACAATATTTGCTTTAGGAATTTTGATACATAAATATTAACTACTCAAGATTAATAATAAATTAATCATTTCCTTATAATTTCATACTTATTTCAAAAGTTTTTCCTCCACAAAGATGATAAATTTACTTTTATACTTGAACAAATAATCTTTGTAAAATATATTGATGGTAGCCAACCAAGCGGTAAATCGCTTATTCACTTACCAGCCAAGTTTTTTTAAAATTGTTAACACCACATACCAATTAAGAGGACATATATGGCAGAAGCAATGGAATTTGATTTTTCACTTCCTTCAAATGAAGGAAAAAAGTTTGATCCTAAACTTGTAGAGAAAGTTAAAAGGATTCAAGAAGAAGCTAATGGTAAAGCATCAACAACAGAGATACCTGAAAAATTTACTATAGAATCATACTATACCGATGATGACTTAGGAGCAGATGTTTTAAAGAATAAATACCTAGCTCCTTGGGAAAATCATCCTATGGAAATATGGCAAAGACAAGCAAAAGCGCTTGCTTCTGTCGAAAAAAATAAAAAGCTTCAAAAACAATGGGAAAAGAAATTTTTTACAGTTCTTGAGGATTTTAAATTTGTTCCAGGTGGCCGAATAATGCATGGAGCAGGTCGCGATGACATCACAACAACATTGAACAATTGCTATGTTGTAGCAATCAAAGATGATCAAATTAATGATATATATAAAACAGTAGTAGATGAAGCTTTAACATATAAATATGGCGGTGGATGCGGGCATGATCTTTCTGTCTTAAGACCCTCAGGTGAAGCAATAAATGGAACTGGTGGTGAATCATGTGGGCCAACAGGGTTTATGAATCTTTTTTCTGAAAATACTAATACAATTGCACAACATGGACGTCGTGGTGCCAATATGCAAACTTTACGTGTGGATCACCCTGATATAGAAAAGTTCATTAGTATAAAGACAGGCGATATTGATATGGTTAAATATTCAAACATATCCGTCTTGCTTACACATGATTTTATGAAAGCAGTTGATGAAGATTCAGATTTTGATCTATGTTGGGACAAAAAAATATATAAAACAATACCAGCAAGAGATATTTGGAAACAGATTATTGAAAATGCTCATAAGAGTGCAGAGCCTGGGCTTCTTTTTTGGGATACAATGAAAGATTATCATAATGCAGAGTATTGTAGTCCTTTAGTATCAACAAATCCGTGTGCAGAGCAACCGCTTCCTGATGGTGGTTGTTGTAATCTTGGCGCAGTTAACCTTGAACGTTTTGTGGATGAATCAGGTAATTTTATGATTGATGAGTTCAAAGAAACTGTATCTATTGGGACTAGATTCCTGGATAATGTTATTGATTACAATCTTGATCGACATGCGCTAGATGCGCAAAAAGAAAATGCCACAAATGATCGTAGAATAGGTCTTGGAATACTTGGCCTAGGTGATATGCTTCTTAAAATGGGTATTAAGTATGATAGTGAAGATGCTTTACAAACTACAGATCAGATTATGAAAATTTTTCGCGATACTTCATATGAAACAAGTAATACCTTAGCAAAAGAAAAAGGTGTTTTCCCCAAATATGATTGGTCGGGATATAGTAAAAGTAAGTTTGTAAAAGATTTACCTAAAACAATACGAGATAATATTCGCAAAACAGGTATACGAAATTCTACAATTACAACTGTTGCGCCAACAGGAAGCGGTGCAATCGTTTCAAGAGTAACTTCGGGTGTTGAACCTATATTTGCAACAAGTTATAAGAGAAGAGTAAAGAAAAATGATGGCTATGGAAAAGATTTTGATGAATATAAAGTTTACCACCCTACAATAAAAAAGTTATTTGGCACTGATGAATCTTTACCTGAATATGTTATCACCGCACATAATATTGATCCATTCTTCCGTGTTAAAATGCAAGGTGTTGTTCAGAAATATATTGATAGTTCTATATCATCAACTGTGAATCTAGCCGAAGATACAACTGTTGAAACAGTTGCAGATATTTATATGACTGCATATAAATCTGGACTAAAAGGTATAACTGTATATAGAGAAGGATCTAGAGAAGGAATCTTAGTTACTGATAAGAAAAAAGTTAAAAAAGAAAAAAAAATCAGTAATAATACCACGAAAACAGAATCACATGTATCTCCAACACCTAGAGTCCGTCCGGTTGCTACAAATGGTGAAACCCGTCGCATACGAACAGGTGAAGGTTCTTTATATATTACAATTAATGAAGATCATGAAGGATTATGTGAAGTATTCACAACTATTGGTAAAGCAGGCGGTAATGCTGCAGCTCAATCTGAAGCCATTAGTAGATTAATATCATTAGCATTACGTTCTGGAGTTAACCCGCATTCTGTTGTCCGTCAATTAAAAGGGATTTCTGGTCCAAATCCAACATGGGAAAATGGTCGCTTAATATTATCTACACCAGATGCAATAGGTAAAGCACTAGATGATTATTTAAAGGGAAGGGAACAAGAATTAAATGGTGTAGATGACCTTTCTTTTGATGATCAAAAACCGCTAATTACAATGGCGCCAACTAGCTCCGATGTGCAAATAAGCACTTGCGAAGAAGGATCTCATGATTTAGTCAATGAAAATGGATGTATTGTATGTAGGCAATGTGGCTGGTCAAAATGTGACTGATATTTCAGAAACTTAATAATTTAAACGATCATTATTTCCTTTTCCTTGCTCTCCATAATTTCATTTAAAGTTTTTACATGACTATCTGTAATATCCTGTATTTCTACTTCAGCACGTTTAATTTCATCTTCTGAAATATGGTCTTCCTTTTGAAGAGATCTAAGATGATTTATAGCATCTTTCCTTACATTTCTTACAGCCACCCTACCTTCCTCAGCTAATTTGTGAATATATTTAGTTAAATCAACTCTTCTCTCTTCAGATAGTGCAGGTATCGGGACATGTATAATATCACCATTGTTATTTGGAGTTAAACCAAGGTTGCTTTCCATAATAGCTTTCTCTATTTCATCAATAACAGATTTATCAAAAGGATGAATAGTAATTAATCTAGGTTCAGGAATAGAAATTGTTGATAGTTGATTTAAAGGTGTTAAAGAACCATAATAAGACACTCGTATGGATTCAACCAATTCAGTATTTGCTCTACCGGTACGAACTTTGCTCATTTCTGTTCTAGTATGAACTACAGCTTGATCCATGCGCTGTAAGGCATCTTGAGTAATATCCTTAATCATAATATTAATCTCCTACTAAAGTTCCAATTCGTTCACCAAGAACCAATTTTTTTAATTCTCCACTCTTATTAATATTAAAAACTCTAATGGGTAGCGAATTTTCTTTGCATAAAGATATAGCTGTCATATCCATAACTCGAAGTTCCTTCTGAATTGCCTCTTTAAATGAAACCTTTTCATACAACTTGGCATCAGAGTGCAAAAATGGATCTTTATCATATACACCATCAACTTTTGTTCCTTTAATTAATACTTCGGCACCAAGCTCTGTTGCTCTTAATGCTGCAGCCGTATCTGTAGTAAAATATGGATTCCCTGTACCACCAGCTACAATTATAATTCTTCCTTTTTCCAAATGCCGTAGTGCTCTGCGTCTAATATAAGGTTCTGCAATTTGCGCTACAGTTATTGCTGATAACGTTCTAGTAACAGAACCTAAATTTTCTAAGGCATCTTGAACACATACTGCATTCATAATAGTTGCAAGCATCCCTAAATAATCTCCCGTTACACGTTGCATACCTTTAGAAGCAGCTTGAATTCCCCTAAAAATATTACCTGCTCCAATAATTAATCCTATAGAAACACCCATATCATGAATTGATTTAATTTCTTGAGCCAAATTATTTGCTTTAATTGGATCAATACCAAAGCCTTTATCACCAGCAAGTACCTCACCTGATAATTTGAGTACAAGCCGCTGATAAGCAGGATCAGACATTATTAATTATAATTAGTTATCGTTATGAGATTCACCTATCGCAAAACGTATATATCTTCCAACAGCAATATTTTCACCTAACGTTGCAATAGTTTCAGTAATTAGATCCTTTATTGTCTTATCTGGATCTTTAATAAAAGGTTGTTCAAGTAAGCAGTTTTCCTGAAAATATTTGTCCATCTTACCTTCGACGATTTTTTCAATAAGATTCTCTGGCTTCTTGGAACTTTTTGCTTGTTCCACATAAATATTCTTTTCTTTTTTAACTAGATCTTTTGATACAGAATCTCTACTAACAGATACAGGATTTGTAGCAGCAATCTGGATAGATAAATTATGCACCAACTCTTTAAAACCATCTGTTTTAGCTACAAAATCAGTTTCACAGTTTACTTCCAATAGAACACCTAATCTTCCACCATGATGAATATATGAATATATAAGTCCTTCTTGAGCCGCTCTAGATCCTTTTTTTTCAGCCTTAGCTACACCAGCTTTCCTTAATTCTTCAATAGCTTTTGCAAGATCCCCATTTGTCTCAACAAGAGCTCTTTTACAATCCATCATTCCCGCACCAGTTTTCTCACGTAAAACTTTTACAACTTTAGCATCTACACTCATTTGTCATTCTATACTTTAACATTATTTTTATCCATTTGACCAGGAGTATCTTTATCATCGATAACTTCTTCCTTATTCTCTGACAATATTTTATCATCAGATTTATAAGAATCTAAATCATCTTTCTTTTTAGGAGATTCATTGTCTTTAGTTTTTTTATCTTTTTTATCCACATCCTTTACTTGTGCGGATGATATTGCATCAGTAAGAGCAGATAAAATTAATTGTATAGTTCGTATAGAGTCATCATTTGCTGGTATAACATGACTTACGATTGAAGGATCAGTATTGCTATCAACAATAGCTATTACTGGAATTTCTAATCTTATCGCTTCCTGAACAGCAGTAGACTCAAAGTTAGCATCAACTACTACTAATACATCAGGTACTCTTCGCATATCTTTGATACCTCGATGTTGATCTGCGAGCTTAACACGCTCACGATTTAGCATCTGGATTTCTTTTTTTGTTAAATCCTGATAAATACTTGAACCTTCTTTTTCAAGTAATTGTAATCTTTTAATACTTTTTTTAATTGTTGAGTAATTAGTAAGTGTTCCTCCTAACCATCTTTCTACAACATAAAACATACCACAACGATCGGCTTCTTGCTGAACAATATCTTTTGCTTGCTTTTTGGTCCCTACAAAGAGTACTTCTCCATTTTTCTTTACAATTTTAGAAAGAAAATCCTGTGCTTTTTTCAATCCAGATAATGTCTCTTCTAAATTAATAATATGCACACCATTTCTTTCCATAAGAATATAGGGTGCATATGATGGGTGCCATTTTCTTGTCACATGTCCAAAATGGGCACCAGTACTTAATAAATTTTTAAAGTTTACTTCAGACATAATATATTAACGTTTAGAAAATTGAAATCTTTTACGTGCTCCAGGTTGACCATATTTCTTTCGCTCTACTTTTCTTGAATCTCTTTTTAAATAGCCTCCCGCTTTTAATAAAGATCTATAATCAACATTTTCTTTAAGTAATGCTCTCGCTATACCTAATCGAATTGCCCCTGCTTGTCCGGTTAAGCCACCTCCATGTACATTAATATTAAAATCATAGGCTTTAACTTTATCAATGGCTTCTAATGGTTCTAAAACAACATTCGCCAATGTATCACGACAAAGATATTTCCTAAAATCTCTTCCATTTATTGTAATTTTACCTTTCCCAGATGTAAGGTAAACTCTTGCTACAGAAGATTTTCTTCTACCTGTACCATTTTTAATCAAAGATGGCATTATAATTCAATTTCCTTTGGATTTTGAGCAAAGTGAGGATGCGTTGGACCACTGTATATGCGTAAATGAGTCATAATTTTGCGACCCAATTTATTTTTAGGGAGCATCCCCTTAATCGCGGATTCTAAAATTCTTTCAGGATGATGTTTTCGCACATGGGATACCCCAATAAAAGAAGTAGCTCCAGGATAGCCTGAATGACTAAAATATGTTTTATCTTTTTCTTTTGAACCTGAAAGAATAATCTTTTCAGCATTGATAACAATAACACAGTCACCCATATCCATATGGGGAGTATACGTTGGCTTATGCTTCCCTTTGAGTAATTGTGCAATTTTAGATGCAAATCTCCCAAGAGTCTGTCCATTAGCGTCAGCTATAAGCCATTCTTTATTTATTTCAGATTGTTTTATCGAAAATGTATTCATTTTTCAGTTCGAATAAAGCCGCTGAAGATAGCTTATTACGTTCATTTATGTCAATAAATAATAACTTTTAATTGTATGCTAATTTTCTGTAGTTAAATCAGCTAAATAACCTTTTGAGATGGTATAAAGAACTTTTCCTTTTAATGTTTCTCCAATAAAAGGTGAATTTTTAGATTTGGAAAAAATATTTTTTTCGGTAAACACCCACTCCGCTAAAGGATCAACTATTGTTAATTCTAAATGAGAACCTATTTCAAATAAATTATTATTGAAACCCATAATATCTCTAGGGTTTTTTGTAATAAGCTTAATTATTTGGGTAATGGGTAAACCTAAAATTTTATTTATAACTCCAAAACAACTTTCTAAACCAATCATGCCAAAAGGAGCTAGATCAAATGAAGATTCCTTTTCTTCAGTAGTATGGGGAGCATGATCGGTAGCAATACAATCTATCGTTCCATCTTTTATGCCTTTAATAAGAGCTTTCCGATCATTCTCAGAACGGATAGGTGGTGCAACTTTAAAATTAGTATTATACTCAGAAAGTACTTGATCGTTAAAATATAAATGATGAGGTGTGACTTCTGCTGATATTTTAGGATTAATCTTTTTCATTCTTTTTATATGAGATAAAGCTTTACTTGTGGAAACGTGAGGAACATGAATTTTTGCATTTACAAGATTTGCTAGTTCGAGATCTCTCTGAACCATAATAGATTCAGATAAAGATGGATTGCCTTTAAGGCCAAGCTTTATTGAATTAACTCCTTCATTCATTACCCCATTATTACGTAAACATTCATCCTCTGCATGATTAATTACTGGAATATCAAACATAGAAGTATATTCTAAGGCTAACCGCATAATTTGAGCATCCGATATAGGAAGTCCATCATCACTTATGGCAACAGCTCCTTCTTTAATCATCCCCTGTATTTCAGTTAAATCTTCACCTTTTTGATGTTTAGTTACTGCCCCAATAGGATGGATAAATATCGGTGATTCAGTAGATTTATCAACTATAAATTTTATTGCCTCAGGTGAATCTAGTGGCGGACTGGTATTTGGCATAGCACAAACACGAGTAAATCCACCTGCTAATGCTGCGAGTGAACCAGTTTCTAATGTCTCTTTATCTTCTTGACCAGGTTCTCTAAGGTGAACATGAATATCGCAGAATCCATGAGTAATAACTAAACCATTACAATCAATTATAGTTACATTATTATCTTTCATTTTTGGACCAATTGCTGCAATTTTGTTTTTTTCAATTAATATATCAGCTTTTTTCAACTTATCTGAATTTGGATCAAAAATTTTACCACCTTTAAGTAATAACTTTTTTGGTGTTTTTTTAAGATTCATTTTGATTCCCACCTAAAAATAGATATAAAATGGCCATTCTTGAGGCTACTCCATTTAGGACCTGATCTAAAATAATTGCTGATTTTCCATCAGCAACAGCACTTTCAATCTCCACTCCACGATTCATTGGACCGGGATGCATTATAACTATTTCTTTATTATGTTTTTGTAATCTTTCATTTGTTATGCCAAATAAATTTCTATATTCTCTAACAGAAGGAAATAATCCTCGATCCATCCTCTCTAACTGAATTCTCAAGACATTAATTGCATCCGCCCAATCCAATATTTCATCAAGGTTATGTGTGATCTTCACTCCTAATGATTTTATATCATAGGGAACTAATGTCGGTGGACCACAAACCATTACTTCAGCCCCCATATTATTTAAACCATATATATTACTTCTTGCCACACGGCTATGAGCAATATCTCCAATAATTCCTATTTTGAGTCCTTTAATCTTTCCAAAACGTTCTTTTAAAGTAGTCATATCAAGAATAGCTTGTGTTGGATGCTCATGGGTTCCATCTCCTGCATTTATAACAACAGAATCAATATATTTTGTTAAATGTAATGAAGAACCTGGGCTTGGATGTCTTATAACTACTGCATCAATTTTCATCGCTTCAATATTTTGAACAGTATCTTTAAAACTTTCACCTTTTTTTAAGCTACTTGATGAGGCTGAAAAATTAACAGTATCTGCACTTAAACGTTTTTGAGCCAATTCA